>Ga0310914_10000005_pt1 | contig 284230 bp, 262 predicted proteins | sample GREbulkMGAN108_FD_203450 | JGI IMG/M metagenome (GOLD analysis project Ga0310914, IMG submission 203450) | Lab enrichment of tropical soil microbial communities from Luquillo Experimental Forest, Puerto Rico - GRE.bulkMG.AN108 | ecosystem: Environmental > Terrestrial > Soil > Tropical forest... | reverse complement strand
TTGCGCGCTGGCGAGAAGCTGGAGATTCGCGTCGAGCAGCAACTGCACGAAGTGAAGAAAAACCGCAGGCTCGTTCGTTCATTCTTCAGGGCTCCATCTGTCGCCTATATTTCGGACTGCTGAGTAAATGCAATCAGGCGTTTCAGGCAGGACAACTGTCAACTTTCGGTAAGCCGCAGTTGTCGATAGTTAACAACGGCAGTGCCGGGTTCTTAGATATATTGGCTACAAAGCAGCGGCCTGCAACGGGCCAGCGGGGGTTGCAATCGGAGGTGGTACGCTGGCGTCTGCTCGGAACGCCTGAGGCGTTTTTGGGCAGAGCCTATTGAAATCACATGACTTGCACTTGGATTCCGCCGGACGCATGGGATAGTCACGAGCGATGATCCCCTGTACTGCCCACTCGACGTTGGCGACAGCAGCCTCTACTGCCTCATGTCCTATTGGAATTTGAACTCGTCTATTGTCTTTGAGTAAGTGTATTGACCCGGTTGCGGCTCTCTCGCCAAGTACCTCCCTTGCTGCCTTTGCATACAACTGAACCTGCAACGAGAGTTCGCGCCAGTCAAGTTCATCGCTTTTCAGAGGATCTTTTCCTCCTTCCATCGTTTTGAAGTCGACAACATGGGCTTCAATGACTTCGCCAAGCGCGCTGTATCGCATAAGAAGATCAATTGCGCCTGTGATGAGGCAGTCCTGAGCTGGTATCTCAAATCTGACCTCAACTTGCCGTTGGTGCGCGAAGTCCGTTGCGAAGACTTCGGCATAGTCAGCTGCGATCTGTTGAGCCTTTTTCTTTGCCTGCTCGTAAGCGCCAGGATTTGTATCAGGCTGACCGCTAGGTGCCACATGTTTAAGGTGAAAGTTCTCCTCAGCAATCTTGGCCGCTTCCTGAGGTGTTGGCGGGGAGTTAAGGAATTGCTCGTGCAGCTTTTCAATCGCAACGTGAACTACCTTGCCGTAACCGAACAGCTCTGGGACTGGTGGGCTAAAGCCAAACCCTTTCCGGAACCGATAGTCCATTGGACAGTGCAGGTAATATTTAATGTCGCTGAAAGACGTAGGTAGCGTCGCTTCATCGTCTTTCTGGCGCGGTGTGGCGGCCTCAAGGCTATCAGGCGTGACACTTGCATCCTTTATGAGCTCAGCGTGCCGAAGCGCGGCAGCGAAAGTAGATTGCTTGTTGACGCGCTTTCCACCTGGTAGCTGTGCTGCACCAGTGACATACAAATACCGCTCCGCTCGTGTCAATGCTGTGTAGAAAAGTCTCGCTTCGGCTTCCGTAGTGTTTTCGTAGGCACCTCGGCCGATTGCAGCGTTGAGGAGATCTTTGGGCAAAAAACCGCTATAGCTGGACCGCTTGCCTGGAAATCGGCCAGGCACAACATCAACCACAAATACTACTGGGAATTCGAGTCCCTTGACCTGGTGGACTGTTGACACAGTCACCTTGTCGGGCCGTGTCACGATGTCTTCGGTACTTACGTTGTAACCGTCTTTAGCCACTTGTCGAAGGAACCAGATGACTGCTCCAAAGCGTTGGCTGCTGTCAATGCTTAGGTACACGCTTTCGACATCCTGCAGCATGCGACTGAACAGTCCGATATCTCGCATGGTGTCGTCGCCAAAATGGCTGGAGGCCACATCGAACGCCTCGAGAAGGTCCATAAGTAGCTCTTGTGGAAATAACCTCTGTCGGGCCGCGCCAATCGGTGTATGAATTCTTCGCCCCCATCGTGTCAACACGCCAAAAACCTTTGCATCGTTGACACGCGGAAATGCGGGTCGGATGATTTCATCTATTAGCTGCTGAGCCTGCGGTCGAGAGATCGCCTCTTCGCCTAAGGTTACGAAGGTTTGACGCAGCGCAGCGACAGCGGGTCGGTCAAATACCGATCCACCAGCGTTGAGCGTATACGGAAGTCCAACTGCTTCGAGTTCGGACGTGAATGGAAGATGTCGAGGCGTTTGCGCTTCACCCTCTGCTGTCCGAGTGGACCGCATTAGAATCGCGAAATCGCCAGGAGTTAAGCCACGTGTCGTGCCATCGGCATGCGTGTACTTCACGCCAAGAAGCAGTCGGATTCGTTGTGCCACCCAGCTCGCCTCTTCCTCACGGGTCTGAAAGTGGTGGACTAACACTTGGTTCGGCGAAATATCAACATGCTCCTTTGGTTGCTTGTGAAGTCGGGAAGGGCCAAGCATTTGAGCGACAAAGTCATCGGACATTGAGACAATTGCCCGTGTGCTCCGGAAATTCGTATCCAAGACATGGGAGCTGACGCCTGCGTAGCGTCTGGAGAACTGCAAGATGTTGGAGACGTGCGCTCCTCGAAAACCGTAGATTGACTGGTCATCGTCTCCGACAACAAAAATGTCGGCGCCAAGCCCTTGCATTGCCGCCACAAGTTCTTCTTGTGATCCTGAAACATCCTGGTACTCATCGACGAGAAGGTGCTGAACACGACTAAGTCGGCTCCTTACGCGTTCGTCGGACTTGGCCTTGTCAGCTACGAGGCGCACCATTGATGCGAAGTCGATAAACTGATCACGCTGCAGACACACTTGAATGGCCTTCAACGTCGCGCCAATTTCAGCATCTCGCTGTTCTATATCCGAAATCGCAAGACCCTCGTCGCGATAGACGTTCCATGCCCTCTGAACCTCTTCGAGAGTAGCAAAGTAAGGGGAATGTGTGATCCGGGCTCGCAGCGGCTGGATGAGAAGTTCAGGGTAGCGAGACATCAAGAACAGCGTGAAGCGGTTGTCGTCCAGTACGTCATACTGTCGATAGACCGCATCCGCGTCTCCCAGAACGTTTTGACAGAACGCATGGATCGTGCCGATGTACATCTGGCCGATCAGGTTCGGTGAAAACCCGGTCGTTGTGAGAACTTTGGCAACTCTCCGTTTGATGGAGTCAGCAGCCTTTTCAGTAAAAGTGATCGCCACGATGGCCGTGGCGGGTACACCCTCGGAGATCAGCCGAGCGATGCGGTAAGCGAGAGTCTGCGACTTGCCGGATCCGGCGCACGCAATACAGAGAATCGTATTTGCTTTATCTGCGGCGGCTCTTGCCTGCTCAAGCGTAAGTCCTTCAGAGCAAAGTCCTTCGACCGTTTTTAAGTTTGTCATCTCCCTTGGCCGAACGCATCCCGTCCAGTAGCGCCGAAGCGTGCGCCGCAATAAACGGCGGTGGCAACGCGTTACCAATCATGAGCGCAATGGCTTCCTTTCCATGTTGAACATTGAAGCGATAGTCACGCGGGAAGCCTTGTAGGAGCGCGGCCTCCCGCAACGTGATCGTGCGATTTCGGGAAGGGTGGAGAAACCTACCCTTGGAAGGGTTATGGCACCCACTCGTAATCGTTGGAGAAACGTCATCCCAGGCCATGCGTCCATACACATCATGGAACCCGTTAGTACGCTGGTGACACGGAAGCTGCTGCTCGGTCTTGAGATCACTACGGCTGCCGCCATTCTTGGGGATCTGCTTGATTAAGTCTCGAACAGCGTGCGAGCGCCGCTCCGGCACTGCATGCAGTTTGTCCTTACTACGAGACGGAGCCTCGATACTCGCAAGCGCGTCCCGAACAGTCACGCGGCTAATGGCAGCCTCCGCAATCCTTGGCTCGTGTACGCGAGACGCCAGCAAGATAAGGCGTTTGCGTCGCTGCGGAACTGAATATTCGGCTGCGTTAAGAACATGCACAACAAGGTTGTACTTAAGTTCCTCTAACGCATTTCGCATCTCTAGAAATCGTGAATCCTTCGCTAGGGCTGGCACGTTTTCAAGCATTATGGTCTTCGGCTTCATGACGCGAACAAAGCGCATAAAGTCGCCGACCAGGTTGTTACGCTCGTCCTCGACTGACGTAGTCCGATTCTTCGTACGTAACCGCGAGAATCCCTGGCAAGGAGGGCATCCAGCTAGCAGATCAAGTTCGCCCGCCTTAAGTCCAATATCGTCGAGCACGGCGGCAGGGTCCACATTCCGAATGTCTCGCTCATAGAGTCTAATGTTTGGGTGATTGAGGTGATATGTCTCCTGGGCTTTCGCATCGATCTCAACCGCCGCACTGACGCTAAAACCAGCTTGAATCAAGCCGAGGCTCAAGCCACCGCAGCCGCTGAAAAGATCAACTGCCGTTGGCGCTGGATTGGGTACTCGGACGGGGCGGGTTTTCTTAGCGGTCATACTTAGGGCGATTTTCGATGCAGTGCGTCTTTTTGCCAATGATGTCATGCGTTTGCGCCATGCAGCCAACCCAAGACGCAATTGCGAATGATCACAAGATCCGGGTGATCAGGAGGAATGTCCGCCACTGCTACCTTGGCGAGGACAGCCAGTTCACGTGAGGTAACGTCGACCTGTTTAGCCAGTAGCGCTCGCAATGCTTGCTTCGCCTCTGGCGCGGCGAGACCACCGTAGGCTTCGTTTGGGTTCGCTGCCTTGAGAAAAGTGATCTCTGGAACCCTATTTGGGAGATAAGACACGCGACTGCGCAACCAAGCCAGATAGGAGAGCTGTGCCTCGGTCTTTGCAGCATCATGACCTGCAGCATCATTGCCACCAGGGATGTGGAAAAGTGGATCGACTCCCGTCTCTGCCTTCAATAGAGTGGTGAGATTAGGGTAGTCAGCCGGAGCAATCGTTTCAGGCCTGGTGAACTCTTGAACCTTGCGCTGGTCTCCATCCAAGTAAACATAAACATCGTCGCCCGAAGTCATTGCGGCTGGTCCAAGGTACCGAAGGATTGCATCCGCTCCACCAGGCGCTATTTTCACTTCAAGTGATTGTGCGTCGCCTTGGTCAAGTCCTTCCATTGCGCGCTCAATAAGCAGAGCAGCCATGGGGTCCTCTACCAGGATTCGCTTCACATTTGCTGGCAGCTTACCCAAACGCACGAGGGCTGCGTTTGGAGAGCTAGACGGGAGAACGCGCGTTTGACCTGCTCCATTTCCCTCGAAGACTTTGATTGCGTTGTGCGGGAGCCCTTCCAAGAAATCGATGGAATGTGTAGAGATCACCACCTGATGCCCCTTGAGCTTGATCTGCTCCAGCAGAAACTTCAGGAGTGCCCGCTGTGCGCCGGGATGTAATGACGTCTCCGGCTCATCAAGTAGGATGAGTGAATGGTCTGGAGCTGCCATGATCTTGACAACGGCACTGACGGCAGTGAGCTCACCGCTTCCGGCGAACGCCTCCGAGTAGCTGGATCCACGTCGGAAGATAACACTCAAATCAGTGCCGCGCCGACCGGGATATAGAGAATGTTCAATGTAGCGAGCGGAATCGTACGACCTTCCCAGAACTGCTGAGACAGCACCGACTTCTGCTTTTGTTAGCTCTCGGTTCTGAAAAATTCTTTCCCGATTGCCCAATACGTAGCTCTGTCGGTCTTGCTCCACGATTTGCTTCAACCTGCGCGCCTCCTGAAGCATTACCTCCCGCCGCTCGTCGCCTTTCACTCCCTCGTCGAAGTAAAAGAATCGGTCGAAGGAGCCAAAGGAGGTCTTAAGATTGATATAAACTACGTCTTTGTGCACAGGGTTCCATCGATCCTTGGCTTTGCCAATGAATTCCCCGTCTGGAAGTGGCTGCATCCCATCAGGGATACTGAGACGAGCGGGTTCCCAATAGTCAAATCCCTTCTTGGTGCCGACGCGTGCCTTCCTGCACTCAACGAATCCACCGAAGGAGTCGTTCCAATAAGAGTAAAAATACCTCGGCGTGCCGACGATGGGATCAAGTTCGGTTTCGAACCAGAACTTGGATGTCGATTGTCCGTAGGGCATCCCCCAAAGTGCGTGAAGGACTGAGCTCTTCCCAACGCCATTTGGGCCAACCAAGGCAACAAGTGGGAATGGAAAATCGATCTTTGTCCCTGGTTCCAGAGCTTTGAAGCTGGGGAACTGGGCGTACCTGATGAAATTTTTTAGCTTTGCTCCAGGCTTGAAATTGCGAAGAGTAGCTACAAGCTTTTGAACTTCTTTGTTATCGCTCATTTTCCCTTGCCCTGCGCCGCAGGCCGCTGGAGCCGGGCGTTGTTTTGACGGAGTCTATCAGACGCAGGTGCAAATGGTCACGGAGTTATGGCCTGTGGATTTCATATGCAACGGGCTTGGACTTCGCGGCGTCTGTATCCCAACCAATCTGGGCGTCTTCAACTCCCTCTCCGGCTTGCAGCATCGGAGCCCTACCTCAGCTTCGTCACTATTTGTGGCCTCAGCACTATTTCGGCCACAGATTGTTCTGGTCAGGCGGCAACTGCAACCGTGAACGCATCGTTCGCTGGATAGCCATAACACGCACTTATCGATAGGGCGACTTCGCGAAGCCTGGGAAAGCTACGGAGAAGCAGATTTTCGTGAGCGTCCGCTCATGGCCCACCGCGGGTGCTTGATCGAAAGCTTTGACGGTCAGCTCCCCCCGTTCCGGCCATTCCGCAGCCTTGGGAAGCTCGTGCGGTATTGACCCAACGGATCTGCAACAGCCCATAAAAAAACCCCGCAGCGCGGGGTATTTGATGAAGGGCAGCAGACCGTGCTTACAGCTTTTGGGCCTGCATGAACTGGTCGAAACGCATTTCCGTGAAGCGGAACCACAGGTTGGAGTCGCGGCGGAATACGGCGTAGTCGTCGTAGACCTTTTTGAAGTTGGGGTTCTTGGCGCTGACGTCGTCGTACAGGGCCATGGACTCCTTGTAGGCCAGGTCCATCACGTCCTTGGGGAAGGGCAGCACCTTGGTCTTGGCACCCACCAATTGCTTGAGCGCGGTGGGGTTGCGGGCGTCGTACTTGGCCTGCATTTCGGTGTGGGCAAAGGCTGCCGCGCACTCGACGATGACCTTGTTCTCGGCGGACAGGGCGTTGAAGGCCTTGTCGTTGATGAAGAAGTCCAGCTGCGGGCCGCCTTCCCACCAACCGGGGTAGTGGTAGAAGGGCGCGACCTTGTTGAAGCCCAGCTTCTGGTCGTCGTAGGGTCCGATCCACTCGGCCGCATCGATGGTGCCCTTTTCCAGCGCCTGGTAGATTTCGCCGCCAGGGATGTTCTGGGGCACGCCGCCCATGCGTTCGATCACGCGACCGGCAAAGCCACCCACGCGGAACTTCAGGCCCTTCATGTCGGCCACCGACTTGATTTCCTTGCGGTACCAGCCGCCCATCTGGGCGCCAGTGTTGCCGCCGGGGAAATTGATGATGCTGTACTTGGCGTAAAACTCGCGCATCAGCTTCAGGCCGTTGCCTTCGTACATCCAAGCGGTCATCTGGCGGCTGTTCAGGCCGAAGGGGATGGCGCAGCCCAGGGCAAAGGTTTCATCCTTGCCGTGGAAGTAGTAAGGAGCGGTGTGGGCCATTTCCACGGTGCCGTTCTGCACGCCGTCAACCACGCCGAAGGGGGGCATCAGCTCGCCGCCAGCATGGGTGGAGATGGTGAACTTGCCACCGGACATTTCGTTCACTTTTTTAGCGAACACTTCGGAAGCACCAAAAATGGTGTCCAGCGACTTGGGGAAGCTGGAGGCCAGACGCCAGCGGATGGCGGCCTGCGCGTGGACGGCAGGCGCGGCGCCAGCGGCCAGCACGCCGGCGATGCCGGCGTTTTTGATGATTGAACGACGATCCATTCGGTGGTACTCCATTGGAAGTGTGAAAACAATCTCGCCGCGCAGAGTCTCCCGCACAGAAAGGACTGCTATGAGTCAGCGGAGATTGTAGGAAGCACCCACTACGCAAACGTGCGGGTTTTCCCTTGAAATCGGCTGAATCAGTAGGCCTTCAGGAATCTGCAAGCCTGTGCGACACAGACTATCACGCCGCGCGTGCCATGGGCGCCAGCAGCGCTCCAAAACGGCGCGCAATCGATGCCTGAATGCCGGCGGCATCCAGGCCCTGCAAGGCCAGCAGCTTGACAGGGTCGCCATGCTCGATGAAGGCATCTTCCAAGCCCAGTTGCAGCACGGGCAGCGTGAGATCGGCAGCCTGCAACGCCTCGCACACCGCACTACCAGCGCCACCCATTACGCAGCCCTCCTCCACCGTCACCAGGCCCGCGTGGCTGCGCGCCACCTGGAGCAACAGTTCGGTGTCCAGCGGCTTGGCCCAGCGCATATTGACCACCGTGGCGCCCAGGGCCTGGGCGGCCTCCAGTGCCGGGTACAGCAGCGTGCCAAAAGCCAGGATGGCGATCCCCTTGCCCTGGCGGCGGATCTCGCCCTTGCCGAAGGGCAATGTCTCCAGCCCCGGCTGCACGGCCACGCCAGCACCGGCACCACGCGGGTAGCGCACGGCCACCGAGTGGTTTTGCGCAAAGGCGGTGGAGAGCAGCTGGCGGCATTCGTTTTCATCCGCCGGGCAGGCCACGCTGATGTTGGGAATGCAGCGCAGGTAGGCGATGTCGTAGGCACCGGCGTGGGTGGCACCATCGGCACCGACCAGGCCAGCGCGGTCTAGTGCAAATACCACCGGCAGGTTCTGGATGGCCACGTCGTGGATGAGCTGGTCGTAGGCGCGCTGCAGGAAGGTGGAGTAGATCGCCACGACCGGCTTCAACCCTTCAGCGGCCAGGCCGGCGGCAAAGGTCACAGCATGCTGTTCGGCAATGCCCACGTCGAAGTAGCGGTCGGGGAACTGCTGCTCAAACTCCACCATGCCCGAACCCTCGCGCATGGCCGGCGTGATGCCCACCAGGCGCTCGTCGGCGGCGGCCTGGTCGCACAGCCAGTGGCCAAACACCTGGGTGAAGGTCTGCTTCGGGGGCGTGGCCGGCTTGACCAAACCCACGGCGGGGTCGAACTTGCCAGGGCCGTGGTAGGACACGGGATCGGCCTCGGCCAGCTTGTAGCCCTGGCCCTTCTTGGTGACCACGTGCAGGAACTGCGGGCCCTTGAGCAGGCGGATGTTTTCCAGCGTGGGGATGAGCGAGTCCAAGTCGTGGCCGTCGATGGGACCGATGTAGTTGAAGCCGAACTTCTCGAACAGCGTGGCCGGCACCACCATGCCCTTGGCGTGCTCCTCCAGGCGCTTGGCCAGCTCGAACAGCGGGGGCGCCCCCTTGAGCACGTTCTTGCCCACGTTCTTGGCGGCGGCGTAGAAGCGCCCGCTGAGCAGTTGCGCCAGGTAGCGGTTGAGCGCACCCACGGGCGGGCTGATGCTCATGTCGTTGTCGTTGAGGATGACCAGCAGGTTGGCATCGGCCACACCGGCGTTGTTCAGTGCCTCGAAGGCCATGCCGGCGGTCATGGCGCCGTCGCCGATGACGGCCACGCAGTGGCGGTCCGCGCCCTGGATCTTGGCGGCCAGGGCCATGCCCAGCGCGGCCGAGATGGAGGTGCTGGAGTGCGCCGTGCCGAAGGTGTCGTAGGCGCTCTCGGCGCGCTGCGGAAAGCCGGACAGGCCGCCCAGCTGGCGCAGCGTGGCCATGCGGTCGCGCCGCCCGGTCAGGATCTTGTGCGGGTAGGTCTGGTGGCCCACGTCCCAAACGATGCGGTCTTCCGGCGTGTTGTAGACGTAGTGCAGGGCCACGGTCAGCTCCACCGTGCCCAGGTTGGAGCTGAGGTGCCCGCCGGTCTTGGCCACACTATCGAGCAGGAAGGCGCGCAGCTCGTCGGTGAGTTCACGCAGTTGCTCGCGCGGCACCAGACGCAGGTCTTCCGGGTCGTTGATGGTGTGCAGCAAGGGGTAGGTCTGGTTCGGCATATGCTATCTTTTTAGTAGCTGCTTACGCAATGTTTCAGAGGGCTGGCGGCCATTTTTATCAACAACGACCAGGCTCAGCTGGCCCGGTTGACCACCATGTCGGCCAGGGCGCGCAGGGCGCGCGTGCACGGCAGGCCGCTGGCGTCCAGGGCGCCCAGTGCCTGGTCCAGCAGACGCTGGGCGTAGGCCTGGCTGGCCTGCAGGCCCATCAGGGAGACATAGGTGGGCTTGTTGTTGTCGGCGTCCTTGCCGGCGGTCTTGCCCAGGGTGGCGGAGTCGGCGGTCACGTCCAGGATGTCGTCCACCACCTGGAACGCCAGGCCGATGGCCGCACCGTAGGCTTGCAAGGCCTGCGCCGCCTGCGTGCTGGGGGCGGCGCTGTGCGCACCCATCATCACACTGGCCTGCAACAGGGCGCCGGTTTTCAGCTCGTGCATCTCGCGCAACTGGGTCTCGCTCAGGGGCAGGCCCACGCTGGCCAGGTCGATGGCCTGGCCACCGGCCATGCCGGCACTGCCGGCGGCGCGCGCCAGCAGGGCGCACAGGCGCGCCTGGGTGGCGGGAAGCACCGAGCCATCCTGGGGCGTGAGCAATTCAAAGGCTAAGGCCTGCAGGGCATCGCCGGCCAGTAGGGCGCTGGCTTCGCCGAAGCGCACATGTACCGTGGGCTTGCCCCGGCGCAGCACGTCGTTGTCCATGCAGGGCATGTCGTCGTGGACCAGGGAGTAGGCGTGGATCAGTTCCACGGCGCAAGCGGCGCGCAGGGCTGCGGCGCGGCTGCTGTCGCCGCCATCGCCGCTCACGGCCTCATGCGCGGCCAGCACCAGCAGCGGGCGCAGGCGCTTGCCGCCGTCGAGCACGGCGTAGCGCATGGCCTCCACCAGTTGGGCCGGCGCGCCGTGGTCCAGGCCGTGGGGCGTGTCGGCGGTGACCCAGCGGTCCAGCGCCTGCTCCACCTGGGCCAGGCGCTGGCGGCTCCAGGCATCGAGGTCGAACGCCTGGTGTGCGGCGCTTGCCATGTCGGTGATTGCGTTCATTGGGGCTTCCAGGCCTTGAGTGTGCCTTCGTCCAGCACCTTGATCTGGTCTTCCACCGCCTGCAACTGGTCGCGGCAGTGTTGCAGCAGTTGGGCGCCACGCTGGTAGCCGGTCATCAACTGGTCCAGCGGCAGGTCGCCAGACTCCAGGCGCGCCACCAGTTGCTCCAGTTCGGCCATGGCCGCCTCGTAGGTGGCGGGCACGGCAGGGGCTGCCTCGGAAGGGGGTTCGGGTCGGGCGCTGGCCTTGGGCATGGGGTGGGACGGGATCGGTCAGAAATCAGTAATCCGCGATTTTAGGCGCTGTGGCCGGCCAACGTCCCCCCGGGTACAATGCCCCCTCCCGCCGCCGGCGGCACGGCCTCTTGCCGCGCCCCGGCGTCTTTTTTCACCGCGCCCCGGGCGCATCCCCTCTGTGGGGAGTCTTTAGGTCAGGACACTATGTCTGATTTAAGTCTTCAACTGCAGCAGGCTATCAGCCAACTACCAGTTTCGAGTTACTTTGACGAAGCGCTGTACCAGCGCGAATTGGAGACCATCTTCCAGAAAGGTCCCAGCTACGTCGGCCATGCCCTGAGCGTGCCCAACGTCGGCGACTATTACGCCTTGCCCCAGGAGCAGGAAGGCCGTGCCCTGGTGCGCAACGCCAGCGGCGCCGTGGAGCTCATCTCCAACGTCTGCCGCCACCGCCAGGCGGTGATGCTCAAGGGCCGCGACTCGCTGGTCAACCCCACCACGGACTTCGGCCGCCAGGTGGCCAGCGCTGGCGGCAACATCGTCTGCCCGCTGCACCGCTGGACCTACAGCGGCGCCGACACCCAACGCACCAGCCCCAAGGCCGGCACGCTGATGGGCGCGCCCCACTTCAACCAGGACCCCTGCCTGAACCTGCGCAACTACCCGCTACAAGAGTGGAACGGCCTGCTGTTCGAGCAAAACGGCCGCGACGTGGCCGCCGACCTGGCCGGCATGGGTCCGCGCGCGGCGCTCAATTTCGACGGTTTCGTGCTCGACCATGTGGAGATGCACGAATGCAACTACAACTGGAAGACCTTCATCGAGGTCTACCTAGAGGACTACCACGTGGTCCCATTCCACCCCGGCCTGGGCAAGTTCGTCACCTGCGACGACCTGCGCTGGGAGTTCAAGGAAAACTACTCGGTGCAGACCGTGGGCGTGGATGCCCAACTGGCCCTGGCCAATGCCAATGGCGGCTCGCCCGTGTACGAGCGCTGGAAGAAGGCCCTGCTGGCCTACCGCAACGGCGTGCCACCGCAGCAGGGCGCCATCTGGCTCACCTACTACCCGCACATCATGATCGAGTGGTACCCGCACGTGCTGACGGTGTCCACGGTGCACCCCATGGGGCCGCACAAGACCATGAACATGGTGGAGTTCTACTACCCCGAGGAGATCGTCGCCTTCGAGCGCGAATTCGTCGAAGCCCAGCAGGCCGCCTACATGGAGACCTGCATCGAGGACGACGAGATCGGCGAGCGCATGGACGCCGGGCGCAAGGCCCTGCTGGCGCGCGGCGACAACGAGGTCGGCCCCTACCAAAGTCCCATGGAAGACGGCATGCAGCACTTCCATGAGTGGTACCGCCGACAGCTGGGAACGGTCTAGTGCAGGCTTTATGGATGGTGGCAGGGTCCTTCCTGTTTGCCACCATGGCGGTCGGCATCAAGTTTGCGTCCGCCAGCTTCGGCACCCTGGAACTGGTGTTCTACCGCGGCATCGTCAGCGTGGTCTTCATGGCCGTGGTGCTGCGCGCCCGCGGCACAGCGCTGCGTACCCCCGTGCCCATGATGCACGTGTGGCGCAGCGCCATCGGCATCCTGTCGCTCAGCGCCTGGTTCTACGCCATCGCCCACCTGCCCGTGGCCACGGCCATGACGCTCAACTACATGAGCGGCGTATGGGTGGCGGCCTTCATCGTCGGCGGTGCCCTGCTCTACGGCCAGGCCCAGCGCCAGGGGCCGCTCCTGGGCACGGTGCTGCTGGGTTTTGCCGGCGTGGTGATGGCCCTGCGCCCCACCATTGACCACGACCAGTTGTTTGCCGGCGTCGTCGGCCTGCTCTCAGGCATGGGCGCGGCCCTGGCCTACATGCAGGTCACGGCCCTGGGCAAGGCCGGTGAGCCCGAGGTGCGCACCGTGTTCTACTTCTCGCTTGGCACCGTGGTGGTAGGCGCCGTGGGTTCCCTGTTCACGGGGCTCACGCCCTGGTCCGAGGTGAGCTGGACCGCTGCCGCCTGGGTCATCCCCATCGGCGTGCTGGCCTCGCTGGGCCAGTGGTGCATGACCCGCGCCTACAGCCACGGCTCCACGCTGGTGGTGGCCAGCATGCAGTACAGCGGCATCGTCTTCGCCTCCATCTACAGCCTGGTCCTGTTTGGCGACCGCATCGCCCCCATCGGCTGGGCCGGCATTGCCACCATCGTCGCCAGCGGCATACTTGCCACCGCGTTGCGCGCCCGCGCCATGCCCGATACCCCCGCCGAAGACCACTGAAAGGTTGGACCCGCCATGTACACAACTCTGATTTCCGTCGAACAGTTGAAGGCTTTGCAATCCAGTGGCCAGCCCTACAAAGTGTTTGATTGCAGCTTCGACCTGATGAACCCGCAGGCCGGCACGGACCAGTACCTGCAGGCCCACATCCCCGGCGCCGTGTACGCCCACCTGGACCACCACCTGAGCGCCGCCAAAGACCCCGCCACCGGCAAGCCGGCGCCCGGCACCGCCGTCAATGGCGGTCGCCACCCCCTGCCCCTGCGCGAGACCTTTGCCGCCTGGCTGGGCTCGGTGGGCCTGGCCAATGGCATGCAGGCCGTGGTCTATGACCGCCAGGGCGCCAACTACTGCGGGCGCCTGTGGTGGATGCTCAAGTGGGCCGGCCATGAGGAGGTCGCCGTGCTGGACGGTGGCCTGCAAGCCTGGCAGGCCGCCGCCGGTGCCGTCGAAAGCGGCCCCCAGGGCCCCACATCCAAGGCCAACTTCGCGCTAGCCCTCGAAAAGACTGCGCTGGTCACTATGAAAACCGTAGCAGACCGGCTGACCAGCGGCAACGCCGGTGCCCAAACTGTGCTGGATGCGCGCGCCACGCCGCGCTTTCGCGGCGAGGTGGAGCCGCTGGACCCGGTGGCCGGCCACATCCCCGGCGCGCTGAACCGCCCCTTCACCCAGAACATGGGCGCCGACGGCCGCTTCAAGCCGGCCGCGCAACTGCGCGCCGAATTCCAGGCCCTGCTGGCCGGACGCGATCCCGCCACCGTGGTGCACCACTGCGGCAGCGGCGTGAGCGCCGTGCCCAACCTGCTGGCCATGGAAGTGGCCGGCTTGGGCCGCACCGCCCTGTTCGCCGGCAGTTGGAGCGAGTGGAGCAACGACCCCGCGATGCCCGTCGCGCAAGGCTAGCCGGGGCTGCGCACACTATGCGCCGGCCGGCGTTGTCCCCCACAATACCGGCATGATCGCGCCCACCCCTGCGTCCGGCGGCGAAGCCGATACCGCCGACACACCAGCGCCCCACGCTGCGGCTCGCCCCTGGCGGGACTCGTTGGTGCTGGCCGCGGTGCTGGTAGCCGGCACCACGCTGAGCCTGCTGGCCGGACGCCTGCTCAAGGAGACCGAACTGCTGCGCGAGCGCGAGCAGCGCAGCGCGGCCATGCAGTCGGTGCTGGGCGCGCTGGACCTGGAGCTGACCCGCACCGTCGAAGCCGTGCGCGGCGCCGGCCTGATGGTGGAGTCGCAACAAGACCTCACGCACGACGAGTTCGCCCACTACGCCCAGCGCGCGCTGGTCAACCTCAGCAGCATCAACTTCCTGGAGTGGCAGCCCATCGTGGCGGCCACCGAACTGGCGCGCTTTGAAGCTCGTGCCCGCGCCGCCGGCCAGCCACGCTACCGCGTGATCGAGCCCAACACCGACCGCACGGGCTGGCAGCCGGTGCAGGGGCGCGGCGAGTATGTGCCGGTGCTGTATTGCTGGCCCGAACACTTTGCCACCGCCGGCTACGACATGAGCTTCAGCCCAGAGCGCATGGACTCCAAGCAGAAGTCCGCCATGCTGGGCCAGCCGGTGGCCTCGGGCGTGTTCAACATCATGAAGGAAGGTCACGTGGCCTCGGGCACGCCGGGCATCGCCATCTCCAGCGCGGTGTACCGGGCCGACCGTAGCGTGCAGGGCTACGTGGCGGCGGTGGTGGACCTGCCCACCCTGTTCCAGGACGCCAGCATGCGCGCCGACGCGGCCAAGCTGGACATGCTGGTGTACGACCTGAACACCCCGGGCGACAAGCCGCTCTTCACAGCGCTGGGCGGCGACAGCGACCTGACCCCGGCCCAGACCGGCGCAAGGGTATCCCGCCCCGGGGACCAGGCCACCACGGTGGACTTTGCGCGCCAGGCCTGGGAGGTCGTGCTGCACCCGCGCCCGCAATTTGCGGCCGTGCCCCTGCTGCGCTACTCCACCGGCGCCTCCCTGGCCGGCCTGCTCGCCACCGTGGCGTTGACACTGGCCCTGGCGCGCGCCCAGGCCAGTCGGCGCGCCCTGCAGCGCGCCCAGGTGGCCACGCAGCAGGCACGCGAATCGCTGACGGTGCAGCGCCAGCGCCTGCAGAACATCATCGAGGCCACCGATGTGGGTACCTGGGAATTCAACTTCGTCACCGGCGAGGTCCAGGTCAACGACCGCTGGGCCGCCATCGGCGGCATGACACAGGCACAGTGGCGCGCCATCCCCAACTACACGTGGCAATGGTCCTGCCACCCCGACGACATCCCGATGGTGGAAGACGCGCTGCGCCGCCACGCGCGCGGGCAGTCGCCCTCGGTGGAGACGGAATACCGCCATCGCCACAGCGATGGGCATTGGGTTTGGGTGGCGCTCAAGGGCAAGATGCTGTCGCGCACGCCCGAGGGCAAGCCCGGCGTCTTTGCCGGATCGATTGCCGAGATCACCGAGCGCAAGGCGGCCCAGGCCCGCATCGAGGAACTCAACGCCACGCTGGAGCAGCGCGTGCAGGAGCGCACCGCGCAACTGGAGCGCGCCAACGCGCACCTGCGCCGCTCGCAGGAGGAGTTGTCCAAGAGCGAGGCCCGCGCCACCCTGGGCACGCTGGTTGCCGGCGTCTCGCACGAAATCAGCACGCCGCTGGGCAACAGCATGATGACCGCCAGCACCCTGGCCGACCAGGCGCGCGACTTCGACCGCCTGCAAGCGGCCGGGCAGTTGCGCCGCTCGGACCTGGCACGCTTCGTCACCCAGGTGCACGAAGGCAACGCGCTGATGCTGCGCAACCTGGAGCGCGCGGTGGACCTGCTGAAAAACTTCCGCCAGGTGGCGGCCGATCAGGCCAGCGAGCAGCGCCGCAGCTTCGACCTGCGCCAGGCCATCCAGGAAATCATCGACACCCTGGCGCCCAGCCTCAAGCACCAGCCGCACCACCTGGTGCAGGACATCCCCGCCGACATCGCCATGGACAGCTACCCCGGCCCGCTGGGCCAGGTGGTGATCAACCTGGTCAACAACGCCTACCTGCACGCCTTCGACGGCATGGCCCAGGGCACCTTCACCATCCACGCCCAGGCCGACGCCCACACCGCCACCTTGACCTTTGCGGACAACGGCAAGGGCATCGCCGCCGACACCCTGGCGCGCATGTTCGAGCCCTTCTTCAGCACCAAAATCGGCAGGGGCGGCACCGGGTTGGGCATGTCCATCGTCGAGAACCTGGTGACCAAGACCCTGGGCGGCCAGCTCAAGGTGCAGTCCACGCTGGGCGTGGGCACCACCATCGTGGTCACGCTGCCGCGCCAGGCGCCACACCCGACCGTGGAGCCGGCCTAGCCGACGCGGCCGCCGGTTAGTGAGCGCCGTGGGCCAGGCCGCCGATCAGCATCACCAGCCCCATGCCCACCGCCAGCCAGGCGATCTGGGCCAATGTCTGCGCCAGGGTCAGGCGTTTTTGCAACTGCGGAATCAGGTCGGCCAGGGCCACATAGACGAAGCTGCTGGAAGCCACCACCAGGAAGTACGGTAGGTAGGCATGCAGGCTGTCCACCAGCCAGTAGCCGGCCAGCCCGCCCAAGGCGGTGACCGCGCCGGCCAGCGACACCTTGACCAAGGCCATGCGCCGGTTGCCGCCGCCGCGCAGCACCATCAGGTCGCCCATGTGGTGCGGCACCTCGTGCGCCAGCACCGACAGCGCGGCCAGCGCGCCCAGGCGCATGTCGGCGATGAAGGCCGAGGCAATCAGGATGCCGTCGCCAAAGCAGTGCACGCTGTCGCCGGTGAGCACGGCCCAACTGCCGGGTTGGTGGTCGTGGACATGCACCGGGGCATGGCCGTGGTGGTGCGCATGGTCGTGCGGTGCGTGGTGATGGCCCTGCGTGGCCTCGTGGTGGTGCTCATGGCCGTGGTGCCAAAGCTCGGCCTTGTCCAGCAGGAAGAAGAACACCAGGCCTAGCAACAGCGCCAGGAACAGGTCGTGCGCGCCCACGCCGGTCTCGAACGCCTCGGGCAGCAGGTGCATGAAGGCGGTGGCCATGAGCGCGCCAGCGGCCAGGCTCAGCATGTGCTGGGTGTAGCGCGCCAGCACGCCAAAGCTCAGGGCCGCGGCCAGCCACACCGAGCCAATGCCGGCGACCAGGGTTCCGATCAGAATTGCTACCAAAATCATAGCTTGCTACGCATATTCCACGAGGGCTACAGCCCTATTTAATCTACAAGCTCCAAGCAAAACCGCCCCGAGGGGCGGTCAGCGGGTGGTGCGGCCAGCGGTCGCCGAATCAGGCCACGCCGTGGGTCTTGAACCACTCCAGCGCGCGCTTCCAGCCATCCTCGGCGGCGTCCTGGCGGTAGCTGGGGCGGTAGTCGGCATGGAAGGCGTGCGGTGCCTGAGGGTACACCACAAACTCGCTGGCCTTGGCCGCCTTGTTGCCCTTGGCACCGGCCGCGGCCAGCGCATCCTTCATGTCGTTGACGGTGGTCAGGGGAATGCCACCGTCCTGCCCGCCGTACAGGCCCAGCACCGGCGCCTTCAGGCCGGCGGCCAGGTCCAGCGGGTTCTTGGGCGTGAGTTCGGATGGTGCGCCCACCAGTCGGCCATACCAGGCCACGCCAGCCTTCACATGCGGGCTTTGCTCGGCATACAGCCAGGTGATGCGCCCGCCCCAGCAGAAGCCGGTGATGCCCACCTTCTTGAGGTTGCCGCCGTTCTCGCCGGCCCATTGCACGGCGGCGTCCAGGTCGCCCATGACCTGGGCGTCGGGTACCTTGGAGACGACTTCGGCCATCAGTTTGCCGATGTCGGCGTACTTGCGGGGGTCGCCCTGGCGCACGTACAGCTCGGGCGCGATGGCCAGGTAGCCGGCCTTGGCAAAGCGCCGGCAGATGTCGGCGATGTAGTCATGCACGCCGAAGATTTCCTGCACCACCAGGATCACCGGCAGGTTGTCCTTACCCGACGGCTTGGCGTAGTAGAAAGGCACGGTGGCACCCGCCACGTCGAAAATTTCCTCGCCGGTGGTCAATCCCGCCGTGTCGGTCTTGATGGCGGTCTGCGCCATGATGGGCAGGGTGGCCGCGGCGTAGCCCACGCCCAAGGCCGCCTTCAAAGCCGTGCGCCGGGTAGCGCCGGCTTCGGTGGACTCACCGGGCAAGAGGGCGTTGAACTGGTCTTTCAGATCGGTGTTGAGCATCTTTCGGTCCTTTGGCGAATGGGTGGGGAGAAGACGAGGCCCTGGGCGGGCGGGGACGCTATTCTGGCGCAGGCCGGGGTTTCGTGCTGGCTCAGACAATTTTGACGCTCAGGCCCGGCAGGCCATCGATGTGGCAGTCGATGACATCACCCACCACCACCGGCCCGACGTTCTCGGGCGTGCCCGAAAAAATGATGTCGCCGGGGAACAGCTCAAACGCTTCCGACAGCTTGGCAATCTGCTCCGCCACCGACCAGATCATGTGGTTCAGCGTGGCGTTTTGCTTGAGCTGGCCATTGACCTTGAGCCAGATGGCGCCCTGCGTGTAGTGGCCAACCTGCGCCACCGGGTGGATCGGGCCGATGGGTGCCGAGTGGTCGAAGCTCTTGCCGATCTCCCAAGGCTTTTTCTGGTCACCCATGCCGCGCTGCAGGTCGCGCCGCGTCATGTCCAGTCCCACGGCATAGCCGTAGACCAGTTCCAGCGCCTTGTCGATCGGGATGTTGCGCCCGCCCCTGCCCAGTGCGGCGACCAGTTCCACCTCGTAGTGGTAGTTCTTGGTCAACGTGGGGTACGGGTGGTCCGCCACCGTGCCGGGCGGCACGACCTGGATCGCATCGGTGGGTTTCTGAAAGAAGAACGGCGGCTCGCGGCTGGGGTCGGAGCCCATCTCGATGGCGTGCGCGGCGTAGTTGCGGCCGATGCAATAGATGCGCCGCACCGGGAACTGCTGGCTGCTGCCGGCAATCGGGATGTACGTGGCGGGCACCGCAAAGGGCGTGGCCGGTGCGTTGCCGGCCGTGCCGGGCGTGGCACAGCCCACCACGGCGCCGGTCGCCATCAGGGCACCGGATTGCAACAGACTGCGCTTGCGGATATCGGTCATGGTGTGCTCCTCGTTGTGTTGGTTGAAACGCTCAGTGCGCCTGGTCCCAATTGGCGCCCACGCCCACCTCGGCCAGCAACGGCACCTTGAGCTGCGCCACGCCGGCCATCAGGCGCGGAATCTCGGTCTTGACCCAGTCGGCCTCTGCTTCAGGCACCTCGAACACCAGTTCGTCGTGCACCTGCATGATCATCTTCGTGCCCTTGGCCTCGCGGTCCAGCACGTCCTGCACCGCATTCATGCTGAGCTTGATCAGATCGGCCGCCGTGCCCTGCATGGGCGCATTGATGGCGGCGCGCTCCAGGCCGGCCAGTTGCGCGCCCTTCGCGGTCTGGATGCCGCCCAGTTGCAGACGTCGGCCGAACACGGTTTCCACGTAGCCCTGCTTGCGCGCGGTTTCGCGGGTCACTTCCATGTACTGCTTCACGCCGGGGTAGCGCTCGAAGTAGCGCTGGATGTAGTTCTTGGCCGCGGTGTTGTCGATGCCGAGATTGCGCGCCAGGCCGAAGGCGCTCATGCCGTAGATCAGGCCGAAGTTGATGACCTTGGCGTAGCGGCGCTGTTCGCTCGTCACCTGGTCCACGGCCACGCCGAACACCTCGGCCGCCGTGGCGCGGTGCACGTCCAGGCCGTCGTGGAAGGCCTTCAGCAGGGCCGCATCGTCGCTGATGTGGGCCATGATGCGCAGCTCGATCTGGGAGTAGTCGGCGCTGGCGATCACGCAACCGGCTGGCGCCACAAAGGCCTCGCGCACGCGGCGGCCCTCGGCGGTGCGAATGGGGATGTTCTGCAGGTTGGGGTCGTTGCTGGACAAGCGCCCGGTCACGGCCACGGCCTGCGCGTAGTGCGTGTGCACGCGGCCGGTGCTGGGTAGCGCGAGCTGGGCCAACTTGTCGGTATACGTACCCTTGAGCTTGACGAGACCGCGGTGCTCCAGCAGCTTGGCCGGCAGGGGGTAGTCCTCGGCCAGCTTTTCCAGCACCTCTTCGTCAGTGCTGCGCGCGCCGGTAGCGGTCTTTTTCACCACCGGCATACCCAGCTTGTCGAAAAAGATTTCGCCCAGCTGCTTCGGTGATGACAGGTTGAAGGGCTGGCCGGCGATGGCGTACGCGTCCTGTTCCAGTTGCAGAATGCGTTGACCCAGTTCGTGGCTCTGCTTGGCCAGCGTGGGCGCGTCGATCAGCACGCCGTTGCGCTCGATGCGGAACAGCGTCTCGCTGCTGGCGATTTCCAGTTCGTAGATGAAACGCAGCTTGGCGTTGCCTTCGATCTGCGGCCACAGCGCGCGGTGCACGTCCAGCGTCTGGTCGGAGTCCTCGCAGGAGTATTCGGCGGCGCGGGCCACGTCCACCTGGTCGAACGGGATCTGGTTGGCGCCCTTGCCGCACAGGTCTTCGTAACTGATGCCGCTGCGCCCCACGTGGCGCTGGGCCAGGCTCCCCAGGCCGTGCGGCATATGGGCTTCGAGCACGTAGCTTTGCAACATGGTGTCGTGGGCGTAGCCACGCACGGTAATGCCGTGGTTGGCAAACACATGGCGGTCATACTTGATGTGCTGGCCCAGCTTCTGCTTGGTGGCGTCTTCCAGCCAGGGCTTGAGTTTGGCCAGCACGTCGTCGCGGTTGAGCTGCTCGGGCGCGTCCGGGTAGCGGTGCGTCAGCGGGATGTAGGCAGCCTCGCCCACGGCGGTGCTGAAGGAGATGCCCACGATCTCGGCGCGCATCTCGTCGAGTGAGGTGGTCTCGGTGTCCAGCGCGGCGAGTTCGGCGGATTGCAGCTTGGCGAGCCAGGTGTTGAAGGACTCCCAGGTGAGGATGGTGTCGTAGGTGTGGGTGCCGCTGTGTCCGGGCGATGCTGCTCCCAGCTCCGTCTGAGCGCCCCCCCGTTCGGGCTGAGCTTGTCGAAGCCCTTCCTCTTGCGGCCCTTCGACAGGCTCAGGGCGAACGGCCTCAGCACCCCCCTCCCCCAAGGCCTTGGCCAGTCCCTTGAACCCATACTGCGTATAAAACTCCCGCAGAGCCCTCGTATCCGGTGCGCGGACAGCTATCGAATCCATAGCAGGCAAGCCATCAACCCATCCGGTCAGATCACAGTCGGTCTTGATCGTCAGCAGTTGTCGCCCGGTCGGCAACCAGCCCAGGGCGTTGCGCAGGTTTTCGCCCACCACACCCTTGATGTTGGCGGCGTTATCCACCACCGCTTGCAGCGAACCGTACTCCTGCAGCCACTTCACAGCGGTCTTGGGACCAACCTTGGGCACGCCCGGCACGTTGTCCACCGCATCGCCCACCAGCGTCTGGTAGTCCAGCATCAGACTCGCCGGCACGCCGAACTCGGCCTCCACGCCGGCCAGGTCACGGCGCTTGCCGCTCATGGTGTCGATGATGGTGATGTGCTCGTTCACCAGTTGCGCCAGGTCCTTGTCGCCGCTGCTGATGATGACCTCGATGCCCTGATCCGCCGCCGTCTTGGCCAGTGTGCCGATCACGTCGTCGGCCTCCACGCCGGGCACGTCCAGCACGGTCCAGCCCAGGTGGCGCACCACGGCGTGGATGGGCGCGATCTGGCTGCGCAGGTCATCCGGCATGGGGTCGCGGTGGGCCTTGTACTCGGGGTAGATGGCGTCGCGGAAGGTCGGGCCCTTGGCGTCGAACACACAGGCGATGTACTGCGCCGGGTAGTCCTTGCGCAGGCTGTTCATCATGTTGATGAGGATGCGGATGGCGCCGGTCTTTTGCACGGTGCCGTCGGCCAGGGTGATGCTCATGTCGCCGCCGCCGGCGAAAAAGGCGCGGTACAGGTAGCTGGAGCCGTCCACCAGCAGCAGAGTTTTCTTGTCAGTCATGCGCGCCATTGTGCACGGCAAACCCTTGCCCCATGGGGCGGCCCTACAATCTAGAAAGTACCCAGCGTTTTCACCCCGCTCCCGGTCCCAGCATGGCCGGCGGCGAGCTTCTCACGGCAGATTCATGGCGGTTTACACAGAGGTCTCCTTCGACGAGGCCAGGGATTTTCTTCAAGGCCTTCAACTCGGAACCCTGCAGGAGATGGCGGGCTGCTCCGGCGGCATCGAAAACACCAACTACTTCGTCACCACCGACCAGGCCGCCTACGTGCTGACCCTGTTCGAACGCCTGTCGTTCGAGCAACTGCCCTTTTACCTGCGCCTGATGAAGCACCTGGCCCACCACGGCGTGCCGGTGCCCGACCCGGCCGCCAACGGCGACGGCGACGTGGTGCACAGCCTGTGCGGCAAGCCGGCGGCAGTGGTCAACCGCCTGCGGGGCAAGAGCGAGCTGGCGCCCACGGCCAAGCACTGCGCGCTGGTGGGCGCGATGCTGGCACGCATGCACCTGGCCGGGCGCGACTTCGAGATGCGCCAACCCAATCTGCGTGGCCTGGACTGGTGGAACGAGACGGTTCCCGTAGTCTTGCCCTTCATGTCCGCCGAGCAGGGCGCCCTGCTACAAGGTGAACTGGCCTACCAAAACCACGTCGCCACCGAGGCGGCCTACGGCGCGCTGCCGCGCGGCCCCATCCATGCCGACCTGTTCCGCGACAACGTGATGTTCGAGGCCCACCCCGAGGGGCCGGAGTTGACGGGCTTCTTCGACTTCTACTTTGCCGGCGTCGACACCTGGCTGTTCGACCTGGCCGTGTGCCTGAACGACTGGTGCATAGACCTCGCCACCGGCGCCACCGACCTGGAGCGCACCCGCGCCTTCGTGGCGGCCTATACCGAAGTGCGCCCGCTGACGGCACCGGAACGCGCGCTGCTGCCGGCCATGGCCCGGGCCGGAGCGCTGCGCTTCTGGCTGTCGCGCCTGTGGGACCTGCACCTGCCGCGCGAGGCCAACCTGCTCAAGGCGCATGACCCCGAGCACTTCCACCGCGTGCTGCGCCAGCGTATCCTCCACCCCTTGACCATCACACAAATCACGGCATGAGACTGCAACTCGTCCCTTCGCGCTTGGGGCTCCAGTGGGTGAAGGCCGGCATGCGGACATTCTTTCGCCAACCGCTGGCCTTGTCGGGCCTGTTCTTCATGTTCCTGGCCGTGGTGTCCGTCATCAGCATGGTGCCGGTGGTGGGCAATGTCTTGTCGCTGGCGCTGCTGCCGGCGGCCACGCTGGGCCTGATGGCCGCCACCCGCGAGGCGGACGACGGCAAATTCCCCATGCCACTGGTATTGCTCAGCGGCTTTCGCGCCGGCCACCAGCGCCTGCGCGCGATGCTGGTGCTGGGCGCCCTGTACGCGCTGGGCTTTGTGGCGGTGCTGGGCTTTTCGGCGCTGATCGACGGTGGCAAGTGCGCGCGTCTGTATTTGTTTGGCGGCGCCATCACCACCGAGATGCTGCAGGAGGGCGACTTCCAGGTGGCGGTGCTGGTGGTGTCGGCACTGTACATGCCGCTGTCCCTGCTGTTCTGGCATGCGCCGGCCCTGGTGCACTGGCATGGCGTGGCGCCGGTCAAGAGCCTGTTCTTCAGCTTCGTGGCCTGCCTGCGCAACATGGGCGCCTACATGGTGTTCGGCCTGGCCTGGATGGCGGTGTTCATGGTTTTTGGCATGATGATGGCCACATTGGCGGTGCTGCTGGGCAGCGCTGAGACGGTGGTGGCCATGCTTTACCCGGCGGTGATGCTGGTGCTGGCGATGTTCTTCACCTCCCTCTACTTCACGTTCCGCGACAGTTTTGAAACCACTTCAGGAGACGATGTATGACACAGCACAGCTTGCACGGCCGCAACGACAGTGAAGTGCTGTGGTTCCAGCGCCGCAGCTTTTTGCAGGCCGCCGCCGCCTGGACGGCCATGGGTGGTGTGGGCGGCGCCCTGGCGCAGGGGCGCGGCAACATTGTCGAACTGGTGGGCGACGCCACCGTCAACGGGCAACGTCTGACGCCCGAGCAATCGGTACAGACCGGCGACGAGATCGTGACCGGACCGAAGTCCACCCTGATCTTTGCCGTGGGCAATTCGGCCTTCCACCTGCGCCAGAACTCCCGCATGGTGGTGGAGCGCGGCAGCACCCTGAGTGCCGTGAGCCTGCTGCGCCTGTTCACCGGCGCGGTGGTCAGCGTCTGGGGCAAGGGCAGCAGCCGCCAGATCATCACGCCCACGCTCACCGCCGGCATCCGCGGCACCGGCGTCTACACCGAAATCTTTGGCGCCCAGACCGACCGCACGTACTTCTGCAACTGCTACGGCACGGTGGACCTGGCCTCGGGCAACGACCGCGAGGTGTCGGAATCCACCTACCACCAAGCCGTTTGGGGCGAGGCCGCCAGCGACGGGCGCTCCGCCATCACCCCGGCGCGCATGATCAACCACACCGATGAGGAACTGGAGTACCTGGCCCGCCTGATTGGCCAACGCACAGCCTGGCAGATTTCCGGCAGGAAGGGCACCGAGGCCCAACGACGCGAATACGGCGGCTGAAGCGGCGATCAAGGCGGCGCTTGCGGCCAAAGCGTGTTGCCAAAGCCACAACAAATCCCCCAAACAACATGAAAAAAGCGGGCGAAGGTATTGATTTGGCTTGTTTTTATGCCTGGGATCGCCTGATAATGGTCCACGTTGATGGCGCGACTAACCTGGCGTCTTTGTTTTACCCACTATGGATAAGGGGGCTACCTTGATTCCCAAAACCCTGAAGCTCATGGCACTGGCCGCAGCGGGCGCCGCCGTGCTGGCTGGCTGTGCCTCGTCGCCCATTCCCGTCTCCGCCAACTTCCCCATCACGGTCGAACCCAAGGTCCGCTCCGCCGGTCACTGGGGCCAGTTGTCCAATGACGTGGTCAAGCAGACCCTGGAATCGCTGAACAAGCTCGGCGTCTCTGGCAACCTGTACGTGGCCATGCCCGCCAACGCCACGACATTCGACAAGGCCTTCAACAACTTCCTGATCACCGACTTCGTCAAGGCCGGCCGCGTGGTGCAGCAGACCCCCGACCAGGCGCTGGAAGTGTCCTACCAGACCCAGGTGGTGCGCCACAACAGCTACCGCCCCAACTTCCTGCCCGGCCGCTTCACCATGATCACCGCCGGCCTGTATGCGGCCTATGGTCTGGGCGTGGATCCCAACTTCGGTGACAAGATGGCTGGCGGCCTGGCTGCAGCCATCGGCGCCGACTACATCGCCAGCGAAAGCTCCGGCGGCCCCACCGCCACCGAGCTGATCCTCACCACCACCATCGCCACCGGCGGCCGTTACCTGGTTCGCAAGACCGATGTGTATTACGTGGAAGAGGTCGATGCGCCCCTGATGCAATACAAGGCTCCCCAAGTGATGAAGGTGGTTGGCCCATGAACTCCAAACTGATCCTCTCCGTGGCTGCCACGGCGGCCCTGCTCGCCGGTTGCGGCGCACCCGCCAATGTGCGCACCGACCCCACCTACGACGAAGCCGCCGCCAGCCGCTTCGTGACCCTGAACAAGGACGCCATCACCAAGCTGGTGGCCGACTACGACCGTGGCCCCACCGGTGACGTGCCCGTCCTGGTGGCCACCATCGTCAACGTCAATGACATGCGCAAGACCGCCCCGTTGGGCCGCACGCTGTCCGAGCAGTACGCCTCCCACATGGCCGCCGCCGGCTTTAATGTGAAGGAAATGAAACTGCGCGGCGACGTGTTCATCCGCGAGGAGACTGGTGAGTTGCTGCTGTCCCGTGAGATCAAGGACATTGCCCGCGCGCACAACGCCAGCATGGTCCTGGTGGGAACCTACTCCGCCGCCGCCAACTTCACCTACGTCAGCCTGAAGTTCGTGCGCACCGAAGACAGCCGCATCATCCGCGGCTACGACTACGCCCTGCCCAACGACAAGGACGTGAGCCGGCTGCTGCAGGTGACCTCGCCGACGGCGAGTCGCTAAGCGTCACAGGCTCCAACAAAAGAACCCGGCAACCGCCGGGTTCTTTGTTTGTAGCGCAGTTGCCTGCGCACCCTCACACCGGCGTCAACTTCGCCACGCTCAGCGCCAACCACTTGGTCCCATGGCGCGGGAAGTTGATCTGGGCACGGGCGTCGTCGCCGCTGCCTTCCAGGGTCAGCACGGTGCCTTCGCCGAACTTGTTGTGGAACACTTGCATGCCCAGACGCAGGCCGTGGCTGGGTTCTTCCTTGCGCGAGACTGTAGAGCCAGATGGGCCTCCAGCCCTCGCAGACATTGCGTAGGCCGCTCCTAATTGCATAGCATCATCGCTGTCGCCCCAGCCGCGGCCCAGGGGCTGTTGCTTGGGCGTGAGCCACTTCAGCGCTTCCTCGGGCAGTTCATCAAAGAAGCGGCTCTTGAGGTTGAAGCGGGTCTGACCATGCAGCATGCGCGACTGCGAGTGGCTCAGGTATAGGCGCTTGCGCGCGCGGGTGATGGCCACGTACATCAGGCGGCGTTCTTCCTCCAGGCCCTCGCGGTCATTGAGCGAGTTCTCGTGGGGGAACAAGCCCTCTTCCATGCCGGTAATGAAGACTGCGTCGAACTCCAGGCCCTTGCTGGCATGCACGGTCATGAGCTGAACCGCATCCTGCCCGGCTTGCGCCATGTTGTCACCGGCCTCCAGTGCGGCGTGGGTGAGGAAGGCGACCAGGGGCGACAGGGTTTCGCCAGTGTCGGCATCCTCGCCCTGTGCGAGTGGAAGATCGGCGTCCAAGCCCTGGCTGGCCGGGCTTTGGCCGGCGCCCGCCACGATCATGGCCGCCGCGTCGCGGCCAAAACCCTCTTGCATGACGAAGCTCTCGGCGGCGTTGATCAATTCGTCCAAGTTCTCCAGGCGGTCGGCACCCTCGCGATCAGCACGGTAGTGTTCGACAAGCCCGCTGTGCTCCAGCGTGGAGGCGATGATGTCGCGCAGGTTCATGCCGGCGGTCTGCTCACGCAGCACATCAATCTTGGCGACGAAGCCGGCAATGGCCGCGCCGGCACGCCCCGTGAGCGCCGACACGGCATCGTGCAGCGAACAGCCGGTGGCCCGCGCCTGGTCCTGCAGTTGTTCCAGGCTGCGCGCGCCGATGCCGCGTGCCGGGAAGTTGACCACCCGCATGAAGCTGGTGTCGTCGTTGGGGTTCTCCAAGAGGCGCAGGTAGGCCAGGGCATGCTTGATCTCGGCGCGCTCGAAGAAGCGCAGGCCGCCGTACACGCGGTAGGGCACGCCAACATTGAACAGCGCCGTTTCAATCACCCGGCTTTGCGCATTGCTGCGGTAGAGCACGGCGATTTCCTTGCGCGGGTAGCCAGGTTCGGTGCCGTTGTCGCGCAGCAGGTGCTTGATCTCGTCCACCATCCACTGGGCCTCGGCGAAATCGGTGGGCGCCTCGTACACGCGCACGAGCTCACCCGGCCCCTGCTCGGTACGCAGGTTCTTGCCCAGGCGGCTGCGGTTGTGGCTGATGAGGGCGTTGGCCGAGTCCAGGATGTTGCTGTAGCTGCGGTAGTTCTGCTCCAGCTTGATCTGGTGTTGGACGTTGAACTCACGCACAAAGTCTGCCATGTTGCCCACGCGCGCGCCGCGGAAGGCGTAGATGCTCTGATCATCGTCACCCACGGCCAGCACGGCGCCACCGGGTGTGTCGGGCGAGGCAAAGCCGGCCGCGCGTGCATCGCCCTGCCCGGCCAGCATCTTGACCCAGGCGTATTGCAGGCGGTTGGTGTCCTGAAACTCGTCGATCAGGATGTGGCGGAAACGGCGCTGGTAGTGCTCGCGGATGGGGTCGTTGTCGCGCAGCAGCTCGTAGGAGCGCAGCATCAGCTCGCCAAAGTCCACCACGCCTTCGCGCTGGCATTGGTCTTCGTACAGCTGGTAGATGTCGACCTTGCGCCGGGTTTCCTCGTCACGCGCCTCAACCATGGCCGGTCGCAGGCCATCCTCCTTGCAGCCGCTGATGAACCACTGCAACTGCTTGGCGGGAAAGCGTTCATCGTCGATGTTGTTCTGCTTGCACAGGCGCTTGATGGCGCTGAGCTGATCCTGCGTGTCCAGAATCTGGAAGGCCTGCGGCAGGTTGGCAATCTTGTAGTGGGCGCGCAGGAAGCGGTTGCACAGCCCGTGGAAGGTGCCGATCCACATGCCGTGGACGTTGATCGGCAACATGGCCGCCAGACGCGCCTGCATCTCCTTGGCGGCCTTGTTGGTAAAGGTCACGGCCAGGATACCGCCGGGCGATACATAGCCGTTCTGCAGCAGCCAGGCAATGCGCGTGGTCAGCACCCGCGTCTTGCCTGAGCCTGCGCCAGCCAGGATCAGCGCATGCTCGGCCGGCAGGGTGACGGCGGCGCGCTGTTCGGGGTTGAGGGTGGCCAGCAAGGGGGACGACGCCGACGCGTCAAAGGCGGGGGTGGAAAGCATGCAGGGATTGTAGAAAGCCCCAGGTGGGCCACACAGGTTTTGTGTTTTGTATACAATCAATCACCGGGCCCAAGCATTTGCGACCCGGTTTTTTTTGGCCGGTCCCAGTCCAAGCGCCTATTCTGCAATTGTTGAACCCTGTAACCAGGAGCTTGGGCCATGGACATTTTTGATTACGACAACATCCTGCTTCTCCCGCGCAAGTGCCGCGTGGAGAGCCGTGCGGAGTGCGACGCCAGCGTGGAGCTGGGCGGACGCAGCTTCCGTCTGCCGGTGGTGCCGGCCAACATGAAGACGGTGGTGGACGAATCTATCTGCATCTGGCTGGCGCAAAACGGCTACTTCTACGTGATGCACCGCTTCGACTTTGACAACGTGCAATTCGTCAGGGACATGAAGGCGCGGGGCCTGTTCGCCTCGATCTCGCTGGGCGTGAAGCAGCCCGACTACGCCACGGTAGACACGCTGGTGAGCCTGGGCCTGGTGCCGGAGTACATCACCATCGACATTGCCCACGGCCATGCCGACAGCGTGAAGGCCATGATTGGCTACATCAAGCAGAAGCTGCCTGGGAGCTTCGTGATTGCCGGCAATGTGGCCACGCCCGAGGCGGTGATCGACCTGGAGAACTGGGGCGCCGACGCGACCAAGGTCGGCATCGGCCCGGGCAAGGTCTGCATCACCAAGCTCAAGACCGGTTTTGGCACCGGCGGCTGGCAGCTCAGTGCCGTCAAGTGGTGCGCGCGCGTGGCTACCAAACCCATCATTGCGGATGGCGGCATCCGCGAGCACGGCGACATTGCCAAGAGCATCCGCTTTGGTGCCACGATGGTGATGATCGGCTCCATGCTGGCCGGTCACGAGGAAAGCCCAGGCCAGACGGTGGAAGTGGACGGCAAGCTCTACAAGGAGTATTACGGCTCGGCCAGCGACTTCAACAAGGGCGAGTACAAGCACGTGGAAGGCAAGCGCATCCTGGAGCCGGTCAAGGGCAAGCTGGCCGATACGCTGGTCGAGATGGAGCAGGACATCCAGAGCTCCATCAGCTATGCCGGCGGCAAGAAACTGATGGACATTCGCAAGGTGAACTACGTCACCCTGGGCGGCGATAACGCCGGAGAGCACCTGCTGATGTAAGGGGCATTGAGGCGGTGAAACTTATTCTTGATCAAGGCGTTCCACGCCTGATCGGCGCAGAATCAAAGTCCGTATCGAATTGACGATCACCGCCTCTCGGACCCATGAAGAAACAACTGCTCATCGGCCTGCTCTCCTTCTGCACATTGCTGCCACTGGCTGGCGCGCAAAACCTGGAGCACGGCAAGGAAATCAACGGCACCTGTGCGGGCTGCCACGGCGAATTCGGTCAGGGTGGAAAAAAGGGCGAGTACCCCCGCATCGCGGGCCAGCGGGCAGCCCACATCGCCGACCAGCTCAAGTCCTTCCGGGCGCGCACCCGCGTCAACCTGCCCATGTTCCCCTACACCCAGGAACGTGAGATGTCCGACCAGGACGTGGAAGACATTGCGGCCTACCTGGCCTCCATCGAACTGCCCACGCAGTGGCCCGAGTTCAAGCCCGATGACGACGCACTTACCCGCCTGACAGCCATGGAAAAGGTCATGATCATTCCGCGCGCGCCGGGTGACCTGGACAACGGCGGCAAGATCTACAACAAGGAATGTTTTATCTGCCATGGCAAGGACGGCATGGGCCGCGGCAAGTTCCCGCGCCTGGTGGGCCAATACACCAACTACCTGATGAAGCAGATGACGTCCTTCATCAAGGGCGAGCGCGCACACGACGAGGTGGAGATGCGCGGCATCCTGAATGAACTCAAGGCCTCGGACTTGCAAGACGTGCTGGCCTACCTGACCCTGATCCAGACCGAGCAGCCGAAATGAAGCACGGCCTGCTGTCGCTCGCGCTCGGACTGCTGGTGTCGGCAACCGCTGTTGGTGTGCTTGCGCAAACCACCCCAGAAGTTACCGGCGTCCCGGCCATGAACGACTCACCCATCCACGACGCCGCGCGCCTGGGCACGCGCGAGGACGTGGAGCAGTTGCTGCGCGAATCGCCGCAGGCGCGCGACGCGCGCACCGCCCTGGGCATCACCCCCCTGCACTACGCCGCCATGAATGCCGACAGCGGCCCCCTGAAGGCACTGGTGGCCGCTGGCGCCAATCCCAATGCCCGCGACAGCGAGGGCCGCACCCCGCTGCACATGGCGGCCTTCAGCATCCGCACCGCCAATGCCATGCTGCTGATGCAGGCCGGCGCCGACCCCCTGCTCAAGACCAATGCCGGTCGCGACGTGCTGAGCCTGGCGCGCAAGGTACGCGCAGACGAATTGGCCGGTGAGATTTCGCTGTGGATGCTCAAGGGCTGCCAGCCCGGCAAGGCCTGCTGATGCGCACCCTGCTCTCCCTGGCAACAACACTCCTGCTAGCGGTGGCCTCGCCCACACTGCATGCGCAGGACGCCGCACCGCTGCCGCCGGTAGTGGTCTATGCCCCCAGCCCCTGCCTGGCCTGCATCGACTGGGCCGACCATCTGCGGCAAAACGGTTTCACCGTCACCATGGAGGAAAGGCCCCAGGCCGAGATGCCCAAACTCAAACGCTGGTTGAATGTCCCCTCTGAATTGGAGTCGGTGCACACCGCGCGCGTGGCGGGTTACTTCATCGAAGGCCATGTGCCGGCCGAAGACATTCTCATGCTGCTCAAGGAAAAGCCTAAGGCGCGTGGTCTGGCCGTGCCTGGCCTGCCCGGCGGAGCACCGGGACGCGAGAGCTACAACCCGGTGTGCGACACCGCCTGCACCATCCTGGACACCACCGACCAGCCCCGCGAGATTCGGCGCGAGGCCTTCAACACCCTGCTGGTGGGCAAGGACGGGCGCACCAGCATCTACGCCCGCCACTGACGCCAGCCATCATGGCACGGCGCTGGCCCCCAAGGCGTCGGCATACAGACCCTGGGCCCATTGCAGGTCTTCATCGCGTGGCTGCGGGTTGTCATGCTGGGTCATCGCCTGTGCGATCACCCCATCGCCGCGCAATCGGTACTGGGCCTCCATGCGCAGTTGCTCTAGGGGCTCGGCATCCAGCCACACGTGGCAGATGCTCTGTGGCAGAGTGACCGGCAACGCCGCCACCTGACCACTGCGCGCGGCAATCTGCTGGGCTGCAAGCTGGCCTTGACGCACCGCCATGTGGGCAGTCTTGGGGTAGTGGCCGAACAGCGGCGACACGGTATCCAGCAGGTCGCCCGCCAGGTAGATCCGGTCGTCTGCCAGTGCCTGCAAGCGCAACGGGTCCGCAGCGGCCCAGCGCGTGGGCTGACCTCTCGCATCCCGTCCGAGCAAGCCGGCCTGCTCCGCCAACGCGCTCGCGCCCATGGGCGGCACCAGCATGGCGTGAGCAAAATGCAGCTCGTCGTCATCGGTCACCAGCCGCCGCGCATGCGGGTCGATGGAGCGGATCACCGAATACGGTCGGTGCTCGATCTGGTCGGGGTAGCGTTCCGCAAACAGGCGCGTGAAGCGCGGCATGCCGCCCGTGGCATCCAGCACCACCAGGCGGCCCTTGATGCCATGCGTCTTGAGCCACCAGCCCAACAACATGGCACGCTCGTACGGTGCCGGAGGGCAGCGGTAGGGTGGTGCGGGCACGTTCATCACCAGATCGCCCCCCTTGTAGTCCACGAGCCCACTCTTGAGGGTGTCCATTTCGTCGGCCATGAATCCGGCAGGGAATGCCGCCTGCGTCTTGCGCGCGGCGGCCGTGTCATCACCAAACCAGGCTCGGTAGTCGTAGTCGATGCCACTGGCCAACAGCAGCCAATCGTAGGGGAAGATGCCTTGCGCGGTCTGGACCTGGCGCTGCGCACGCTCGATGGATGTGACGTCCGCCGCCACGAACCGGTACCCCAAGCGCTGCGCCAGTTCTGCGCGGTCGATAGGTGGCAGGCGCTGCGGTGTGCGGTCCACCAGCCAGGGGGTGCTGAGCGGCAGTGCGCGCATCTGCGCCGTGCGGTCCATCACCAGCACATCCAGCGTGGGTGCCAGCCGCCGCAGTTCACGTGCCGCACTCAGGCCGGCCCAGGCACCACCAATGATGACGACCCGCTGACGTGGCGACGTGGCATCGGGTGTGGTGGCGCACCAGGCGCCTGCGCTAGCGCCGAGCAAGCCCAGAAAACCACGCCGCTTCATCGCCCGTTGGTGCTCAGCCAGGATTGGATGGGCGCCACCATGTCGGCCACCGACGTGCCATAGCCAAACTTGCGCAACAAGACACCGTCCGGCCCCAGCAAAAACATGCCGGCGGAGTGGTCCATGGTGTAGACGTTGGCCGGCGCGCCGGGCTCCTGCACCTTCTGGTACTGCACACCAAAGCTTTCGGCCGCCCGCTGCACCAGGGCGGGTGATCCGGTCAAACCAAGGATGCGCGGGTCGAAGCTCTTTGCATAGGCGCCCAGTACGTCGGCGGTGTCCCGCTCAGGGTCCACGGTGATGAAGATGGGCTGCACCTGATCCGCCCGTGTACCCAGGGTTGACAGTACGTGGACCATCTCCAGCAGGGTGGTAGGGCAGACATCGGGGCAGGAGGTGAATCCGAAGGCCACCAATTGCAGGCGCCCGCGAAAGTCCTCGGAGGTGACAGCCCGCCCGCCCGGGCTCATCAACAGGTAGCGCGGAGACTGGGTACCACTGGCCGGTACCGATATGGCCGTACCGTCCTCTGCCGGTGCCGCCATGCCCACCACGGGACCGAGCGCGCACAACGCCACCAGGGCGGCCACGGTCCGCAACGACAAGCCCCCACCGGCCATGCTATTTCGCCTCGGTGGCGCCGGCCGGCAACACGTCGGCCAAGCGCTTGGCCAGCGTATCCAGCTTATCGTTAAAACCTGCCGCGTCCGGGCACGGCGCACTGGCGCGCAACTGAGCCAAGTAGCTGGCATTGGTGGTTTCCTCGTACAGGGTGCCAAAACGCGGTGTTTTGGGAGCGTGGACCAACATCAGCTTTTTGGCACGCGCGACCGCGTCCATGGCCTGGCAAGCCAGGGCTTGACCGTTGACCTGGGCCAGTTCGGTGACCACGACCGTGCCGGCATCCGCATCGGCGGCGAATGCGGGCGCCGTAAAGGCCAGTTGGGCCAATGCCAAGGCGGCGACTGGGTACAGATACAGTTTCATGGAAATTCCTTTGAAGAGAAGATGGTTCATGCATCCGTGCTAGCGCATGCGAGGCTGTTCGTCGCGCAGCAGGCGGTGGGGTGATGAAAAGGGCGCCAGGCGCTCCAGAAAGTCCAGCAGCTCCAGCGCCGGGGAATTGCGGAAAAAACTTGCCATGGGCGTTTCCATCCAGATCCGGTCGGCAAACAGGAACAGTTCGTGGGCCGTGTCTCCAATGCCATCGTGGTTGCGGTCAAAGCCCTGGTATTCGTCCCAGTAATTGGCACGCCAGACATTGGCGCTGCCCACGCCGGGCGCACTGACTTCCACCGTCGTCAAGTTGCTTTCAAAACGATTGTCCATGAACTGGTGGCCGCCTGCTTCGCCGTAGAAGGACAGGCCAATGATGTTGTGCGCAAAGCGGTTGCCACGCACCTGCAGCGCGTTGCTCACATCCAGCGAGGCATCCGCCTTCAGGCCCACCGCGCAGTGCAACACCTCGTTGTTCTCCACCACCGATTGCGGGCTTTCCTTGATCACGATGCCCGCCCCGCCATCGGTCAAGGCATGGGCAATGTGATTGCCACGCAGCACCAGCCCGGGCGAATACAGGCCTACGATGCCGGTCCCGGTGTGCGTCAGGCGATTGCCCTCAATGAGCAGGTGCGGCGAAAAGATCACGTGCATGCCATAACGTCCGTCGGTGAAGTGGTTGCCCACAATGCGGTTGTCGGGTGAGTTGATCAGCGTGATGTCGCGGGCTTGCGCGAAGCGGTTGGCCTCAATACGGTTGTCGTGGCTGTTCCATACGCGCAGTGCATCGCCCCGCAAGCCGATGGACAGGGGCTTGCCCCTCACCCGATTGCCAATTACCAAGGAGCGATTCACACCTTTGAGATGCAAACCAAAGAGTACGTCCTCCAGGTCGTTGTCTTCCACGCGCAGTCCATCGCCCTGCAACAGCAGGCCTGCATCCACCCGGTCGGGCGAGTCGCCGCTGCCGCGCAGGCGTAAGCCTTTCACGGTGACACCGTCCGCGGCCACCGTCAACACGGTGCTGCGTCCATCCCCCTGGACAACGGCCTGCTTCCCTCCGTCCAGCACCATGGGTTGACGCACCGTGGCCGGGCCTTGGTAGGTGCCAGGCGGCAGGCGCAGCGTGGCGCCAGGTGGTGTCGCATCGATCAGCGCCTGTAGCGATGTCACGCTGGCGCCGGCCGGCACCAAGGCCAATATGCACAACATCCACCCGCAAAACCAAACCCGGTGTCGCACGGTCACAGCTTCACGGTTTTGCGCATCAAAACAACAAAGGTCAGCGCAAAGGCATTCATCGACAGCGCGTAGACCACGCTGGGTGCGCTCATGGCTGCCTGGTGCAACCATTGCAAACTGACCACAATCCCGAGCGCTGAATTCTTCAGGCCACACTCGGTGATGACGGCGATGCGATCCCGCCGGTTCAAGCCCGTGGCGCACGACAGCGCATAGGCTCCGCCCAAGATCAGCACGTTGAGTACCACCACGGCGGGGCCTAGCGTCGGAAAATTGTTTAGCAGCACCTGACGTTGGTCCCAAAAGGTGTTGAGCACGATCAGAATGAACAGTGCCGTAGTGACCTTGCCAATGATGGGCTCTGCCCGCTGGACCACAGAGGCAAAGCGCCAGCGCAGGACCATGCCCAACACCACCGGCAAGGTGGTGAGCACAAAGATGCCCTTGACCATGGCCGCCACCGGCAACTGCACGGCCAGATGGCTGGCCATGAAATATTGGTACGCCCCGCCCACCACCAGGGGCAGCGTCAACACTGAGGCCAGGCTGGTGACGGCGGTTAGTGAAATCGCCAGCGCCGTGTCGCCCTGCGCCAAATGGGTCAGCAGGCCGGAGCTGACGCCGCTGGGGCTGGCGGCCAGCACCATAAGACCCACCGCCATCACCGGGTCCAAACCACTCAGTTGGGCCACCGCCAGTCCCGCTACGGGCACCAGCAACACCTGGGCCACAAGCCCTATACCCAACGCCTTGGGACGCCGCGCCACCTGGCGAAAGTCGGCCACCACCAAGGTCAAACCCAGATAAAACATGATGAACGCCAGCGCCAGCGGCAGCAGCGTCTGGACCACGTCGGGCCTCACAGAAAGATACCCAACGACAGCAGTACCCCCAGCAGCAGTCCCAGGCGTGCTGTTGCGCCCAACAGCATATTGAGTTGAGCACCCGATGCGCTGCGCCGCAGGCGTGGCAGCAGAGACCACGCATACGGCGCCGCCAGAAGGGCCAATAGAACACCCCAGTGCCCCAGCAATGCCATTAACACCAACAGTCCGAAAGGGGCCATCACCATGGCAGCGTAGGCCCACCAGGAACCCGTATCACCCAGTTGGGCCGCCAAGGTACGCCGGCCGCTGCGTATGTCGTTTTCCAGGTCACGAAAGTTGTTGACCAGCAGCACCGCGGCGGCAGGCAGGCCGACCACCGCTCCGGAAAGAACCGCCGCCAGATACCCAGTTCCACCCTGTAACCAATGGCTGCCCATGACGGCCACCAAGCCGAAAAACACCAGAACAAAGGCCTCGCCCCATGCCGTGTGCGAGATCGGCCGCGCGCCGCCGGAATAGGACCATCCCGCCAACAACGAGGCCAATCCGGCAACCAGAATCGGCCATCCGCCCCGCGCCACCAGGTACAACCCCAGCACCAGCGCGCCGGCAAAGCTCAAGCGGGCAGCCTGGCGCACCTGGGCCGGCTGCACCCAGCCGGCGGCCGTGACACGCAAAGGCCCGACCCGGTCCGGGCGGTCGGTGCCACGCTCAAAGTCGGCCACGTCATTGTGCAAATTGGTTCCGACCTGGATCAGCAACGCACAGATCAGCGTGGCCAAAAGCACGGGCCACACAGGCGCCGCGCCCTCGGACCAGGCCAGCGACGAGCCCACCACCACGGGCGTGGCGGCGATGCTGAGGGTGCGCGGGCGAATCGCGGTCCACCACACATGCCACCCTTGCAAGGGTCGCTGCAACAGGCTGAAGGGGTGTTCAGGTTTCATGGGGTCGGCTACCAAAGTGCAGGCAGGCAATGCCAAAGGACAGGTTTTCCCATTGAACCGCAGAAAAGCCTGCCTGGCGCATCAGGTCTGCAAATTCGCGTTGTGCGGGAAAGCGCCGGATGGACTCAATCAGGTACTGGTAGGCCAGCGGTTCACGGGCCACGGCAGCGCCCAGGCGCGGAATCACCAAGTAGGAATACAGGTTGTAGAACGGCGCCAACCAGAAGGCCGGCTGCGAGAACTCCAGACAAACGAAGCGCCCACCCGGCTTGAGCACACGAAGGATTTCAGCCAACGCCGTCTCCAGGTGGGTGGCATTGCGCAGCCCAAAGGACACCGTGAGCAGGTCCACGCTGGCGTCGGCAATGGGCATGGACTCGGCCTCGCCCAGCAACCACTGCAGATCAGCTTCCTGGCTGCGCGCCTGTCCCACCTGCATCATGGCCAGGCTGGGGTCGCACACCACCACCTGACGCCCGGGACCCAGCAGCAAGCGGGCCACGTCACCCGTGCCACCGGCCAGGTCCACTACACGCCCTTGCACGGCACGCACCCGGCGCGCCAGCGTGCGCTTCCACAGGCGGTGTATGCCCATGCTCATCAGATCGTTCATCAGGTCGTAGCGCCGCGCCACCGCATTGAAGACCCGGCGGATGCGCTCACGGCGTTGTGTCTGGCTGACCGCTTCCCGGCCGAAGCTCTGGTTGATGTCGTGCCCGGTGGTCATGGCGCGGTGGTGGAGTCACGTACAGGCTTCAGAGCCAATTGCACTGCGACATCGAGCTTGTCACGGGTCATGGCACCGACATGCGTACTGACGATGTTGCCCTGCCGGTTGAGCACCACAGTAAACGGCAGCACCATCTTGCGATTGCCCAGCGCCTGCATGAGCGCCAAACCGGGCTCCTGCGTGAGGAACACCGGGTAGTTGATGTCATAGGCGTAGGCGAAATCGCGCACGGTGGCCGCGTTGCTTTCCACGTTGAGACCCAGCACCTCCACACCGGTCTTGCGCTTTTGCAGGCTCACCAGCTCCGGGATCTCGACCTTGCACGGCCCACACCAACGCGCCCAGAAGTTGACCACTACCGGCTTACCCTGGTAGCTGGTCAGACTGGCGGGTTTGCCGCTGAGGTCGATTAGCGCAGCGGCAAACAGCGGTGCGCTATCGGGTTGCGTGGCTGTGACCGCATTGCCACCGGTATCCGCCTGCGCCACCTGCGAGCCCAGCACGAGCAAGCCACCCGCAACCAGACACAAGGACCAGCGCCGCGACACCGTCATGGCAAGTCCCCGCGCCGGAACAGCAGGAAGCCCGCCACAGCAGACAACAACCCCAGCGCCAGCGGATAGGCCAACGCAAAGATCTTGTAGCCCAGGGTTCCGAAGGTGTCCAAAATCACGAAAGCAGACGGCCCCAGCACGATGAGTTGCGGGTCGAACAAGGCCAGTGCCGCCGTGCGGAACACCTGCAGCGGGTTGGCCAGCGCCATCATCACGGCGATTTCGGGTGCGACCTTGCCCTGGATCATTACGCCCAGCAGGATCAGGTCCAGGAACAGCAGAAAAGTGAGCCATACCAGGAAGGCGGCGCCCTGGGCCATGTCGGTCGTGCGCGCCACGGTGGAAATCAACATGCCAATGCCGAGAAAGCAGGCGGCCATCACCGCCAGCAGGGCCGTGTAATAGCCGAAGATGCCCCAGGGCACCTCGATGCCGCGCACCAGGGCAATCAGCACCGCCATCACCATGGCTCCAAACACCGGCAAGAAGATCACCAGGTAGCGCCCCAGGATCTTGCCCCAGAACCACGCCGACAGCGAAACGGGCAGGGACAACAAGTACTCGAACACCCCCGCCTCGCGATCCCCGGCAACCGAGCGCACCGTGGTGATCAGCACAAAGATCGGCAGGATGGCCATGGTAAGCTGGATATAGGTCACCAGCAGGCGCGACAGGCCGATGAAACCCAGCACACGTGATTCGGTCAAGCCGAACAGGAACAGCAGGGCCACAATGCCGCCGAAAACCAGGGTGTAGATTAGGAACCAGCGCGCGCGCAGGGATTCCGCCATGTCGAGTTTGGCATTCAGCCAGAGTTGTTTCATAGTCTCAAGAAACCAGTTAGTTCGTTGTAGCTGATGCTGTCTTGGTGTGGCCAGGCAGGCAGTTGGCCGGCCAGGTGGCCGATGTCTTCTGGCCCATGGCATCAAAGCCGATGCTGCCGTGCTGCGGCTGGGCATAGGCGGCGTAGTTATAGCCCATGGGTGAGCTCGGGCCACTGACGTAATGGGCCGTTGCTGCCTGCAGCCATACTTTCTCAGGGTTGGCAAAATCGGCCACCCAGATGCGGGTGGCGGGGTCGGTCAGCCAGGTGTGCTCCTTGAGCTTCTCGGAAATCCAGGTGGCGGCGCAACCGATGTCGTCGAACTTGAAGGCGGTGTTGTTCGGGCCACCCCGGATTTGCGACGCGAATCGGCGGTCGGAAATGACCATCCGGCAGCGCGTGCAGACATCTCGATCCCACTTGAAGGCCTGCATGCCATTAGGCAACTCACCGTCGGCCTGGCAAGCCGACAGCAACAGCGACGCCAGCGGTGAAAGTGCAAACCCGTTGGCCAGCAACGCACGCCGTCTCATGATTCGACTTCTACTTCCGATACAGAGACATGGCTGACGACCGACAGGTAGCGGGACACCATCCCCAGAAAACGCAGCCGATCCGGCCCGGGAACCATGCCCTCCCATTCGGTCTGATCGGTGTCGAGGGCGCGGAATTCCCATTGCATCAAGGCCTTGGTCAGAGCGGGCTCCGTGCGCCGGCTGGTGACCTTGGCTGTCAGCATGCCCGACAGCGACACGTCGTCCGCCACGGCGTCGTCCAGCACCACCTTGCCCATGTCCAGTTCCACCACCCGGTTGACTAGGGAAGACACCTCGTTGATGCGATGGCTGGAGATCAGCATGGTGGCGCTGCTGGCGCGCTCGGCCAGCAGTTCGAAGAATATCTTGCGCGCCTGCGGGTCGAGGTTGGCAGCTGGCTCGTCCATGACCAACACCTTGGCGTCGCGCCCCAGGGCAATGGCGATGAGCAGCTTCTGCTTCATGCCACCGGACAACTTGACGAAGGGTCGCGCCAGAATGTCCTTGAGCTCCAGGCCCAGGCGCTGCGCAAGGTCGTGGATGCGTTGCGCGGGCGTGCCACACAAGGCGGCAGAGAAGTCGATCAACTGCCCCACCGGCATCTTCAGGGGTGGCGGCAATTGCGGAACAAAGCCGATCGTGCCCAGAACGGCCGAGCGCTCGCGCCGGGGGTCACGACCGTCGATCAGCACCTGGCCGTCGTGCACGTACTCGCCCAGCAAGCAACGAATCAAAGTAGTCTTGCCCGCGCCATTGGAGCCGATCAGCGCCACGCGCTCGCCCAGCCCCACATTCAGATCAATGCCATCCAGAATCCGGGCCCGCCGGAAGGTCTTGCTTACGTTTTGAAAACGAATCACGGTATCCATCGCATCAGTTCAAATCAATCATGCCGCCGTTTGGTCAGAGCAACTTGGAAAGTCCCTTGACATCAAAGGTCAAGGAACCAGTCGGACAGGTATCCACGCACAGGCCACAGCGTGTGCAGTCGGGCCCCAGCGTCACCTCCGTATCCACCGCCCGCCCCTTCACCACGGTATCGAGCACATGCGGCACCAGGCACACCTTACGACAATCTCCCTCGTGGAAGCAACCGTCCAGGGTATATTTGATCCGCACCGGTGACAGGATGCCCACCACGCCATAGGTCAACCCGATGGGGCAGGCATAGCGGCACCAGGCACGGCGCGAGATCACGATCTCGAACAACAGCAGGGCCAACACCCACAGCAGCGCAACACCAGGCCCATAGATCAAAGCACGCGACAGAATGCCGGTGGGTGAAATGGCCTCGAACACGGTGTAGCCCGAGCCAAAGGTGGCCAGCGCAAAAACAACCCAGAAGGCGCTGCGCAGGCGGCGGTTCATGTTCTGATCGTTGACCAGCTTCTTGCGCGCCAACCACAGATGCAGCTTCTCCGCCCACTCCGCCAACAGGTGGTAGGGACAGACCCAGGAGCAAAAAGTGCGTCCGCCCAGCAGCATCCAGATCACCAGAATGGTGGTCGTGCCGATCAGCAAATTCACGATGATGTGCTTGTGCGCCAGCATCACCTGCAAGGCGGAATTCAGGTCAATCAGGTGAAAGCCGATGAAACGCGAGGCTGTCAGCGAGCCTTCCAGAATCTGAATGTCCAGCCCAAACGACAGAGCAAAGAACAGGTTGACCGCAATCAGCACCGCCCAGCGGCGGTTGCGCCACGTATGACGCTTGGGCTTTTCGTGCGCGAGTTTGATGGACTCGCGCAACTCGGCCTTGTTCGCCATGCGCTTGAGTTCGTGCACCTGCTGCGCACGGGGCGTGAACTCCACAGGCTTCTGGGGCTCACGGCCAAACAGAATGCCGATCTGCTCGAAAAACCGTTTGCGGTGCGGATCGCTCATGCCTTCCACTCCTCCTGAGCCTCGATCACGATGCAGGGCTGTTCGGTTGGGCACACCATTTCGCACACGCCACAGCCCACGCAGGGCTCGTGCACCACCGGCTGGCTGTGACGCAAGCCGTCACTACCCACAAAGGTTTCCATGGAAATGGCGCCCTGCACCGGACACTCGCTCACGCACAGGTTGCACAGGGACACCTCGTAGGGGTGGTCGGCGATGGGGATGGGCTTCCAGCGATCGACCGTCATGTAGCGCATGCGGCCCTTGAAGCTGGCGCCGCGCGTCTGCCCCTTGAAGCCCTTGCCCTGGATCGCCAGGCAGGATTCGGGGCGCACCAGACGGGCCACGCCCATGCGCTCCTTCAAATTGAGCGTGGGCTCCGCGTCCTTTTCCTTGGCCTTGAGAATCGGCTTGGCAGCCAGCACCGCGCCCGCCCGCACGGGCAGGAAGTCGGGCTTGTGGTAGGCCAAGGCGCCGGTGGGACAAGCCAGAATGCACTGCACCGCGTCGCAGGAAAAGTCGCAGGCCTGCTGGCGGGGATCGATGTAGGGGACCCCTACGCCAAAGCCGTCCACCAGATCCGCCAACTTGATGGCCTGCACCGGGCAGACCTGCACGCACTGGCCACATTTGATGCAAGAACCCAGCAGGTCTTTTTCGTCCAGTGCGCCAGGTGGGCGTAACCGCTTTCGCTGGCCATAAGCCAGTGGCAAGTAGCCCGACAGCGCGGCGCCAAAGACACCGCCTGCCAGCAGCACGGAACGCAACCAGCGCCGGCGGTCCGGCCGCGACATACGTACCGCGCGCGGCTGCACAGGTTTGTCGGCAGGGGGAGGTTTGTTGTCGCTCATCCGAACACCCAGTTTGGTTTTGCAAAGCGTGGTTTTGTGTCCTTGAGCGTCAGCTCCGGCGACGAGAACGGCGCCAGGCGCTCCAGGAAGTCCAGCAATTCCATGACGGGTGAGGTCTTGAAGAAGCGTGCGGTGGGCATTTCGATCCAGATCTGGTCCGCGTAGGCATACAGCTCGTAGGGCGTGTCACCCAGCCCATCGCCGTCGCGGTCGAAACCCAGGTAGTCGTCCCAGTAGTTGCCCACCCATTCGTTCAAACCGGCCTTGCCCCGGCCGGCCTGCACGACGTTGGTGAGGTTGCCTTCGAAGATGTTATCGGTCATCACGTTGCCGCCGAGTTCGCTGGTGAACTGCAGGCCGATTCCGTTGAACGCGAACCGGTTGTTGCGGACGGTCATCGTGCTGTCGGGCTGAAAGGGCGACAGGTCCGAGCCGATGCCGATGGCGCAGTAGATGATTTCGTTGTTCTCGACCAAGGCATTGCTGGCTTCCTTGAAGCCGATAGCCATGCCGGTTGCGCCGGTCGCATGGGAGATCAGGTTGTGACGCAGGATGCCGCCGTCGGTGTACATGGAGTAGACACCCACCGCGTTGTCGTAAAAGCGGTTGTCCTCCACCAAGTTGTTCTTGGCGAACATGAAGTGGATCGAGTAGCGGCTGCGCATGCCCAGGTTGCGGCGGTAGATGTTGTCGTTGGAATACCAGGCCACCATGTCGCGCGAGTCGGTGACCTCGTTCTCCTCGATCACGTTCCGATGGCTGTACCACAGGCGGATACCGTCTCCGCGCAAGCCAATCTCGACCGGTTTGGAGCGAATGTGGTTCTTGCGCAGGATGTTGTCGTTGGACTGTTTCAGATCGATGCCGTTGAGGCAGTTGTCAATCTCAAGATGCTCCACCACGTTGTTGTGGCCACGCACGTCCAGGCAGGAGTCGTCCGTGTCGTGCGAAGAGCCGGAACCGGCCAGATGCAACCCGCGCAAGGTCACGCCATTGGCCTGGATGGAAAACACAGTCCCCTTGTCACCGGCATCGATGGTGACAGCGCCGCCACCCTCGATGGTGAGCGCCTTGGTCACCACGACCGGTCCCAGGTAGCTGCCAGCCGGTGGGCGCAGCACGCTGCCTGGTGCGGCCGCGTCGACCAGCGCCTGAAAGGACTTGAGACCATGCACGCGCTTGTCACGCTCATACAGCGCATAACTGGGCTTGGGGCGGTCCACATCCACCCGGGGCGCGGTGGACAGATCCGCCGTCGCCCCCAGGCGCCCCGGAGTACTGGTGTCGTCATCCCGGTCATTGGGGCCGGCCACCAACAACGAGGTGAGCCCCAGCAACAGGGGCAAAGCCAGCCAACGCACAATACCCATGCTAAGCCTCGGACAATGCACCGGATTCCCGCATCTCACGCCGGCGCAGCAACAGGGCCAGTGCCAGGCAGACGAAGACCACCATCAGCAGGCCATAGCCCCAATAGGGGTAGGAATACGTGGAGAACTGGGCCACCTTGCCTTCGCCAAACACGGTGGGCATGAAGGGCTTCACCGTGAAGGCGCCCCAGGCGTGCATGTTGTGCCCGAAGAACCAGAGCCACCCTGCGTACTCAATCACGAAGTACACCGGCAGCAGGCTGGGCACCAGCGCCAGCAGCAGGGAAAACCGGGGCATGCGGGCGACCCCCAAGACCACCACGACCATGGCGGCGATCAGCCCGCCCATGGCAATCTGGCTATACAGTGTGACGTTGTCACCCCAGACCTTGATGCGTGCAGGTTCATTGAAGAAGGTGGCGGCCTCGGTCGTGTAGGCCTGCACATGGCTGGCGAGATGGCCCAAGGCGAACTGGTCCACCAACATCCAGGCGCTCACCGCCACGAAGCCGCCGCCCAGCACCGCGAGGCGGCGACGCCCCGCTGGTGTGATGAACCCCAGCAGCATGACGGCAAAGAAGCCGAAGAAGAACTTCGCCAACGGCTTCTCCACCGGCGCACCCGTGGCAATCGGGAACATGCCAACATAGTGGTTGATGGTGTTCATCTCGTGCACGCAATCCAGACCCGCAGCCTCCTTGTTGATGTCTTTCTTGGCATCCAGGATGGGGTTGTAGCGTTCGGAGTCGGCCCCCATGTCGGTCTGCATGGTCTCGCGCCCCATGCGAGACCCCACACCAGCCACGCTGCAGCCGTTCTTCACGGCGTCAAAGTGGAAGTGGATACGGATTCCGTCCGGGAAGGCGTCCTTGGGATAATTGGGCGCCGTAAGCGAGACCCACCAGATCGGCGAGAAATACGCGGCCACCATGGCCACCAGGGCAATCAGGGTGAGGACCGCGATCCGACGTTCCTGTTGGGTCTTTTCAAGCATGGCTGCGGCTTACTTTTTCTTGGCAGGCGTCTTGGCGGCGGGTGCTGCCTTGCACATGGAACCCGGCATGGTCAGGCTGGACTGGTAGGCGGAGATGGCAACCAGTTGCTTGTCGTCGTACTTCTTGATGATGGCCACCATGTCGGGGTTGGCATTGCGGCGCTTGCCGTCACGGATTTCGGTCATCTGGCGCAGCAGGTACTTATAGTGCTGGCCGGCCAACACCGGGAAGAACTTTTCCTTGACACCCTCGCCGTTGGCCTTGTGGCACTCGATGCACTCCTTCTCGTACATGGCCTTGCCGTCGGCAACCTGCTGCGCGGCGTCAGCGCCTTCGTACTTGCCGTGGTCCACGGGAATACACAAGCTCTCGATGTAGGCGGCGACGTTGGCCAGTTCTTGTGCATCCGTCAGTTCCTTGGCGAACGGGTACATGGTGGGATTGTCACGCAAACCGGCGCGGATGTCGGCAATCTGCTTGATCAACACCGTGGTGTGCTGGCCCGCCAATTGCGGGAAAGTGCCGTCCGAGCGGCCTGCGCCAGAAGGCAGGTGGCAGGCACCGCAGACTTCGTAGCCTTCCTTGCCTTCCTTGACGTTGCCCTTGAGCTTCAGAGCCTCGATTTTCTCGCCCTCTTGGGCGTTCCATTTGTAGTCCTTGGACTCGATGCCGGATTGGTGGTTGGCGGGCGGCCCGCCTGCCAGGGACAGGGCGGGCGCGAGGGCCAACGACAAGGCCAACGCAATGATCTTCTTCATGGTGGTAACTCCAGATACTAGAAATTGGGGAGAGGTGTTACTTCAGTTTGGACAGGTACTGGGCGATTTCCTTGATGTCCGCGTCGGACACCAGTTGATCACCCTCAGGGTTGACCATCACACCCTTCATGGCGGCAGCGCTGCCATTGGCGCGTGCACCGCTGCGGATGTCGAGCATTTGCTGCTCCAGGTAGCCGGCGTTCTGCCCGGCAAGCTTGGGGTAGGTTGGCATGAGTGGCTTCTTGCCTTCTTTGCCGTGGCAGGCAATGCAGGTCTTTTCAGCGTAGAGCGCCGCGCCATCTGCCCAAACGGCGGTCGAGGCCAGCGTGGCCAGCGCCGCTGTCAGAAACAACTTCATCTTCATGGTTTTACAACTTTCAAAAAGATTCGGGGAGCCGAGCTGTTCGACCCCCCGAAATCGGTTTCAGTCAGGACGGATTACTTGACTTTCTTGGCCCCGTTTTGCTCCAGGAACGTCTTGGCCCGCAGGCCCAGGTCAGCGGTCTTGACCTGGTACTGCCACACTTGCTCGGCCCACAGATTGGCGTTTTCCCAATCCTTCTTGGCGGCTGCGGCTTCATGCTTGGCCTTGATATCCTTGGTCTTGCCCAACTGGTCGAACGCGTCTTCCACCATGGCCACGACTTCCGGGAAGTCCTTGTAGTTGACGCTGGTGATGTAAGCCACCACGGAGTCAATCACGGCCTGGGTGTCGGCGATCTTCTTCAACTGCGCCTTGTAGTCAACCTCGGTGTAGTTCTGTGCAGCCAGACCCACCTTGGTCGGCTTCCAGCCCTTGGGCTTGACCAACAGGTAGCCTTGCATTTCCAGGTGCAGCGCGGAGCAGAATTCCGTGCAGTAGTACGGATAGACACCTTCCTTGTCGGCCTTGAATTTGACCGACACGGTCTTGCCCGGCTCAACCGATGCGTGCGTGTTGAACGTGCTCACGGTGAAGCCGTGGGTTTCGTCCTGGGCGCGCTCCAGGTTGGTCAGGTTGATGGTGACTTCGTCGCCCACTTCCACCTCGATGGTTTCCGGCGTGATGTGCGAGCGGATCAGGGTGCCGAACACCTCAACCTTGTTGCCCTTCTTCTCGATACGCTCTTCACCGGCCTTGGCAGCACCAGGATGCGGCTTGTCGGTGCGGCTGTCGGTGCCGAGCTTGTAACGCACGGCGGGTTTCAGCTTGTTGGCCGCAATGGACACGGCGTAGTGGGGCTCGCCCAGGGGCAGCGGCATGTCGTACAGCAGCTGCATCTTGTCGCCGCTGATGTCGATCAGCTGGTGGTTCTGCGGGTGCAGCGGGCCGACTGGCACGAAGCGGTCGATGGCCAGCTTGTTCAGCGCCACCAGGTACTTGCCTGCGGGCTTGGTCGAGTCGCCTTCCATGGTCATCAAGTGACCGATGTTGTAGTGCACGCTGACCTTGTCCAGCACCTTGCCTTCACAGTAGTTCCACTTGGCCACTTGCGAATCCACGTACAGCGAGGTGTAGGCGATACAGGGCTTGCTGTCGTACTGCGTGTGCAGCGGGCCCAGGCCCAGGGACACCTGGGTGGCGATGGCGTCCTTCATGGCGATCACGGGGATGCCATACGGGTCCTTGGACTCGAACTTGCCAGCCTTGATGGCGGCCTGGATCTTCTCGAAGCTGTAGACCGACACGTGGGTGTCGAGCTTGCCGGCCACGATGATGTTCTTGCCGTCCGGCGTCACGTCCACACCGTGGGGCGACTTGGGCTCGGGGATCAGGAACAGGATGCCTTCCTTGATGGCGGTGTCCATCATCAGCACGTCATGGCCGTTGATCTTCTTGGCCTTGCCGGCGGCTACCAGCTCGGCGGCCCGTTTCCAGTTGATCACGTGCATGTAGTCGGTGTCCTTGGCGGAGCAACCGGCTTCATAGGGAGGACGGCCCTTCTCGATACCGCCGACATAACGCTCGGAGCAGAAGGAGTTGGTGAAGGACCAGCCTTCGGACGCCAGCTTGCCGGCGTCGGACAGATCTTGCGAGTAGGGGGGCAGTTCCAGCGAGAAGGACTTGGATGGGTCGATACGGCCTTCCTTGCGGTCGAACTTCCAGTAGGTGACGCCACCGCGGTACTTGTCGTTGAACTCTTCCAGCGGGTAGAACTTCTTGTTGTCCAGCGGAGCGGCGTACTGGGCCGCTTCAATCACGTACTCGGTATTGGTCGTGACAAAGGCGCCGCCGTGCTCGGACTTGAAGATCGGGTTGACGACGATCTGCTTGGTTTCAAAGTCGCGCAGGTCGATCACGGCCAGGCGCGGGTTGGCCTTGTCGTTGATGAACAGGAACTGGCCGTCGTATTCACCATTGGTCTCGGAAATGGCGGGGTGGTGGGTGTCACCCCAGGAGATGTCCTTGCCGTCAATGCGGCCTTGCTTGAGGACAGCCTTGGAGCTTTCGTCAAAGCCATAACCCTGCCAGGGTTCGGGCGTGAACACGCCGATGTACTTCAGGATACGCATGGAGGGCACCGCATACACGATGACCTGGCCCGACTGGCCACCCGAGCTGAACACGACGAACTCGTCGCGCTTGCCGGTGGGCACATAGGTCTTGGCCGCGGCCAACAGGTCCTGCTGGCTCAGGCCGCGCTCTTTCAGAACGTCCTGCAGCGTGTCCGCCGCCCAGACGGACGAGGCCGCCAGCCCCATGCAACCTACCACTAACGATATGGCCGTTTTGTTCAATCGTTTCATATGCATATCTCCAAGTTGAAAAGCCCAGTACCAATTCCAAGTCGCCCGTCCCATTCGACACACGGTTGTTCGCGTCTGGGGTGTATAGCGAGCGGGATCGTAGGCCAATCGACCAAAAAAAAAGCTAATCCAGATTAGCTTTCCGGCGCTTAAAAGCGGCACTCACAGTTCTTTGACACAAATCAATCCGGTTACAGAAAAGTGGATTCATCCGCCCCTGTCAGTCGTCTGACAGCATTCGGGCGCGCAGCCCGACGCGGCGCGGTATCCTGATGCCACGCATGGGGGGTTTCACATGAAAATTGCAATACTGGGAATCGGCCTCATGGGCTACCCGATGGGGCGCCGGCTGTGTGAAGCCGGGCATGTGGTGCACGTCTGGAATCGCACCCTGCACAAGGCGCAGCGACTGGCGAGCGCGGGAGCCACGGTGCATGCCACGCCTGGGGATGCGGTGCGCGAGGCCGACTTGGTCATCACCATGCTGGACAACGGCGCCGTGGTCGGCCAGGTGCTGTTTGACCAGGGCGCGGCAGCGGCCCTGCAACCGGGCACCCTGCTGGTGGACATGTCTTCCATCAAGCCAATTGAGGCCAAGGACCATGCCGCACGACTCAGCGAGCGCCACGTGGGCTATCTGGACGCCCCGGTGTCCGGCGGCACTATCGGCGCCGAGGCCGGCACCCTGGCCATCATGGTGGGGGGCAAGGCCAGCAGTTTTGAACAAGCCCTGCCCGTCTTCAACCTACTGGGTCGGGCCACGCACGTAGGCCCTGTGGGCGCGGGGCAACTGGCCAAGCTGGCCAACCAGATGATCGTGGGCGCCACCATTGGCATCGTGGCCGAAGCCCTGCTGCTGTGCGAACGCGGTGGCGCCAACATGGCCAAGGTGCGCGAGGCCATCACAGGCGGCTTTGCCGACAGCCGCATTCTGCAGGTCCACGGCCAGCGCATGGTGGAACGCGACTTTGCTCCGCGCGGACGGATGGCCGTGCAGCTCAAGGACCTGCGCAACGCGCTGTCCACCGCGACCGAGGTGGGCTTTGACGCCCCCATCACCGCCCTGTTCGAGCAGCTCTACGCGCAGGGCGTGGACCACGGCCTGGCCGACCTGGACCATGCCGGCCTGTTCGTGGAACTGGCCAGCCGAAACGGCATGGCCTGAGCGTTTAGTCGAACGTGCGAGCCGGACGCTTCTTGGCGTCGCGGGGCACGAACACCTTGCCGGCGTTGCCAGGCTTGACGCCCATGGGCTTGCCGAAGGCCGGCTTGCGGGCAGCAAAATCACCACCGCGCGGAGCGCCTTCACCCCGATTGCCGCCCGGGAAGCGGTCGTTGAAACCGCCCTTGCGGGCGTAGCTGAAACCACCGTTGTCGCCGCCATCGCGGTAACCCTGGCCACGGCCTTGACCCCGGTCACCGCCGAAGCCACCGTGGCCGCCACGATCACCGTATCCGCTATTGTTTTGATAGCTGCCTGCACCCATTTCACGAGGGCCAGGTGCGAATCTGTCACCGAAGCCAGAATTGCCACCACGATTGCCACCAAAGCTGGGGCGGCCCATCGCACCAATGGTGCGGTCACGTGGCGCGCGGTCACGGTCACCGTAGTGCTGGCCGCGGCCGCCAAAACTGGCACCGGTGCCGGGACGCGACTCGGGGAAGCGCTGCTTGGGTTCCAGACCGGGAATGGTCTCGGACTTGAAGTGTTGGCGGCTATAGGCCTCGATGTCCATGATGCGACGGCGGTCGCGGATCTCGGCGAATGTCACGGCGATGCCATCGCGCCCGGCCCGGCCCGTGCGGCCGATGCGGTGGGTGTAGTCCTCGGCCTTCATGGGCAGGCCGAAGTTGAACACGTGGGTGATGGTGGGCACGTCGATGCCGCGCGCGGCCACGTCGGTGGCCACCAGGATCTGCACCTGGCCGTTGCGCAGCGCCATCAGGCGGCGGTTGCGCAGGCCCTGGCTCAGAGCGCCGTGCAGGGCCACGGCGTTGAAGCCGTCCTGCTGCAAATCGTTGGCCAGGCCGTCGCACTCGATCTGGGTGCTGGCGAACACGATGGCCTGGTTTATGGTGGTGTCGCGCAGCCAGTGGTCCAGCAGCTTGCGCTTGTGGTGGGCGTTGTCGGCCCAGAACAGCACCTGCTTGATGTTGGCGTGCTTTTCCTGTGGGCTGTCGATGGTCACGCGTTGGGGTTCGCGCATCACGCGGGCGGCGAGCTGTTGAATGCGGGGCGCGAAGGTGGCGCTGAACATCATGGTCTGCTTGCGCTCGATGGTGAGCTGGTTGATCTCGGCCAGATCATCGGCAAAGCCCAGGTCCAGCATGCGGTCGGCTTCGTCGACCACCAGGAACTGGACCTGGTCTAGCTTGACCTGCATGGAGCGCTGCAAATCGAGCAGACGACCCGGCGTGGCCACCACCAGGTTGGCGTTTTGCAGCTTGGCGATCTGCAACTGGTAGGGCATGCCACCCACGATGTTGGCAATGCGCAAACCACGGCAGTGGCGCACCAGGTCGATGGCGTCGTTGGCCACCTGCTGGGCCAGTTCGCGGGTCGGGCACACGATCAGCGCGCCGGGCGACGGCGCCTTGAAATTGCGCGGGTTGGTCGGGTCCTTGCGCTTGGCGCGCTTGGGGGCCGGCTCGCCCTTGGCGGCGGCTTCGGCCACCAGGCGGTCAAATGCGGCGCGCTCCGCTGCCTCGGCCTGCGCCTGCTGCTTGAGCAAGGTGTGCAGCACGGGCAGCAGGAAGGCGGCGGTCTTGCCGCTGCCGGTCTGGCTGGAGACCATCAGGTCGATGAATTTTCCGGCTTGGTCATCCGGCAGCGCCAGCGGAATGGTCTTGGCCTGAACCGTGGTGGGTTGGGTGTAGCCCAGGTCCTTCACGGCGTGGATCAGTTCGGGAGCCAGGCCCAGGGTCACGAAACCATTGGGCACCTCGGGGGCTTCGGGGGCCTCAACCGGAGCCGCTTGGGAGGCGATAGCGTCGCCGGCAGGCAGAGTGGAAGGAATGGAATCGGCAGGCGCAGCAGCGCCCGTCACGTCAAAAGCGTCGGTCATGGTTTTACTCACACGCGAGCGCCGCAGGGTATGCGGCTGCTCCGTCAATGGTTAAAAAACATCAACCATCAAACGGAACCTGCGGCTGAATGAACTCAGCGCTTGGGGCCCAAATCAGCGGGCCCGGTGAATGAAGGGAGATGTGCAAAATGCGCCACTGTTTGTAGCGCAGCCCGCGATTATGGCATGGATTCGGGTTTCTACCTAATTCCCTACTCGGATTCAGGCCAGACGCAGGAAGTGCTGGCGGTAGTGTTCCAACTCGTCGATGGACTCATGCACATCGGCCAGCGCGGTGTGGCGCTGCTGTTTCTTGAACGAGGCATAGACCTCGGGCCGCCAGCGCTTGGACAACTCCTTGAGGGTGCTCACATCCAGGTTGCGGTAGTGGAAGAAGGCCTCCAGCTTGGGCATGTACTTGACCAGGAAGCGCCGGTCCTGCCCGATGGAGTTGCCGCACATGGGCGAGCCATTGGCCGGCACGTACTGCTTCAGGAAGGCGATCAGTTGCTCCTCCGCATCGGCCTCCGTCATGGTGGAGGCCTTCACCTTGTCAATCAGACCACTCTTGCCGTGCGTGCCCTTGTTCCAGGCATCCATCTGGTCGAGCTGGGCGTCGGACTGGTGGATGACCAGCACGGGGCCTTCGGTGCGGCACTCCAAATTGGGACCGGTGACGATGACGGCGATCTCGATGATGCGTTCAACTTCCGGGTCCAGGCCGGTCATTTCGCAGTCCAGCCAGACCAGGTTCTTATCGGATTTGGAAAGGGGGGTGATGGTGTCAGACATGGTCGCAATTGTCGCTGATCGCCTACACTCCCCGCCCATGACCGACCTCTTCGCTGCCAGCCCGGCCGCCCTGACGACCTCCCTGCTCTTCGCTCTGGCCCTGTGCGCCAGCCTGTTGCTGAAATTCTGGCTGGCCAGCCGCCAGATCCGCCACGTGGCGCTGCACCGTGGCGAAGTGCCGGCCGCCTTTACCGAGCGCATCAGCCTGGAGGCGCACCAGAAGGCCGCCGACTACACCCTGGCCAAGACCCGCTTCGGCCTGCTGGAACTGGCCTGGGGCGCCGCCCTCACCGTGGGCTGGACACTGCTGGGCGGCCTGTCGGCACTCAATCAGTTGCTGGTGGGTTGGCTGGGCACCGGTCTGACCCAGCAGGTGGCACTGCTGGCGGCCTTTGTCGTCATCGGCGGCGTGCTGGATTTGCCGTTCCCGCTGTACCAGACCTTTGTCATTGAGGAGCGCTTTGGCTTCAACAAAATGACTGCCAAGCTGTGGTTGCAAGACGCTGCCAAGTCGCTGCTGATTTCCACACTGATCGGCCTACCATTCATCACCCTGGTGGTATGGATGATGGGCACCACTGGAGCCTGGTGGTGGCTGTGGGTGTGGGGAGTGTGGATGGGCTTCAATCTTATGGCCCAACTCATATACCCAACTTGGATTGCACCCTGGTTCAACAAATTCCAGCCGCTGGAAGACGCCAGCGTCAAGGAACGCGTGACGCAGTTGATGGCGCGCTGCGGCTTCACTGCCAAGGGCTTTTTCGTGATGGACGGCAGCAAGCGCAGCACCCATTCAAACGCCTACTTCACCGGGTTTGGCAGCTCCAAACGCGTGGTGTTCTTTGACACGCTGCTGGCCCAACTCAACCCAGGCGAGGTGGACGCAGTGCTGGCCCATGAATTGGGTCACTTCAAACACCGCCACGTGATCAAGCTCATCATCGCCATGTTCGCACTAAGCTTGGCGGGCTTGTTTGCACTCGGCTGGGTCTGCCAGCAGGCGTGGTTCTACACCGGCCTGGGCGTGGTGCCGAACCTGGACGCTGCCAACGATGCACTGGCCCTGCTGCTGTTCATGATGGTATTGCCACTCGTGGGCACCTTTGTCGGGCCGGTGTTTGCGCAGATGTCGCGCCGGCACGAGTTCGAGGCCGACGCCTACGCCGTGGCCCAGACCAGCGGCGCGGACCTGGCTAGCGCGCTGCTGAAGCTGTTTGAAGACAATGCGTCGACGCTGACGCCGGACCCGGTGTACGTGCGCTTCTACTACTCGCATCCACCGGCCTCGGAACGCCTGGGGCGCATCCTGGGCACGGCCAGCTAAGGCACGACGCAGCAGCGCATGGCTCCCCCCACCGCAACCGATCTTGAACCCGGCTTGGTCATTGCCAGCCATGGTCGCCATGTCTGGGTGGAGACGCCCGATGGGCGTCGCCTGATTTGCCACCCGCGCGGCAAGAAGAGCCAGACCGTGGTCGGCGACCGCGTGGGCTGGCGCCCCAGCCAGGACGAGGGCACCATCGAACAGGTGGAGCCGCGGCGCAACCTGTTCTACCGGCAGGACGAAATTCGCACCAAGTCCTTTGCCGCCAACCTGGACCAGGTGCTGATCCTGATCGCGGCCGAGCCCGAATTCTCCGAGAGCCAATTGGCCCGCGCGCTGATTGCTGCCGAAGCAGCCCACATCACGCCGCTGATCGCACTGAACAAAAGCGACCTGACCGAACCCTTCGCCCGCGCCTGGGAGCGCCTGGAGGCCTATCGCGCCATGGGCTACACGGTGCTGCCGCTGGCCCTCAAACCGCGTGACGGCAGTACCGTGGCCACCGAGGCACCGCTGGATGACCTGTTGACCGGCAAAACAACCCTGGTGCTGGGACCGTCCGGCTCCGGCAAGAGTACGCTGATCAATCGGTTGATTCCCGACGCCCAGGTGCTCACCAATGCCATCTCCACCGCGCTCAACTCCGGCAAGCACACCACCACCAGCACCACGCTGTACTGGGTGGATGCGGCACGAACCACGGCCGTGATCGACTCACCGGGTTTCCAGGAATTTGGCCTGCACCATATCGAACCTACGCAGTTGCCCGCCCTGATGCCTGACATCCGCGCCCATGCCAGCGAGTGCCGCTTCTACAACTGCACCCATCTGCACGAACCAGGTTGCGGTGTGATGGCCGCCGTGGACCAGGCGTCGCAAGAAAAAATGGGCTCTAGCCCTCGCGGAATCAGCGCAAGCCGCTACAAAATTTATAGCGACTTGTTTGACGAGTTGTCGCAGCGGCGGTACTAACCCAGCAACCGCGCCAGCGACAGCAGGGCCAGAAACACCATCCACATCACCACGGTGCGCCACACCAGGCCCACCACGGCGCGCAGGTGCGTGGTCTGTGGCGTCAGACCCGGACCTTCGCGGTCGGCGGGGCCGAGCTTGACGTTGACGGCGCCGGCCGTGGCGGCCAGTACCACGCCGTCGTTGTCACCGGGGAAGTGAGCCTCCTGCTGGCGCCAGCTGTCCACCGCTTCCTCGAAACTGCCGACAAAGGCAAAGCCCAGCGCGGTAATGCGCGCCGGCAGCCAGTCCATGATGTACCAGGCATCCGTGGCCACGCTCTGCACGGATGCGCTGACGGGCTCACTCGACGGCCGAGCCGGCCGATTGGCGTAGCGGGCAAAGAACTCGCCCATGCGGTACAGCACCGCGCCGGAGGGGCCAAATCCCAGCCCGGCCAGCAGCGAATACCAGGCAAACACGCCAAACACATGCCGATGGGCGTTGAGCACCGAATGCTCGATCACCCGGCCGACGATGGCGCTGCGCGGCAGGGCGCTGGCGTCGATGCGCATCCACTGCGCCAAGTGCTTGCGCGCCAAGTCCTCGTCGCCCGCTAGCAATGCATCGCGCACGTCGGTGAAGTGGTGGCTGAACTGCCGAAAGCCCAGGGTGGAATACAGAAGAGCAATGCTCCACACGGCCGCGGCGATCCAGCCCAGGGACCACACCAGCACCCAATGCACGGCAAATGCCAGCGCCGCCGGCAGAACCACCGCCACCCACCACGCCAGCCAGCCGTGCTGGGGCTTGCCGGCATCGAGGTTGCGCAGCACCCAGCGCACCCAGCCACGCACGCCCTGGTGGACCAGATTGCCCTCCCCCAAGGGGCGGGCCTGCTCCAGCAACAAGGCAAAAAGGATGGCGAGAAAACTCATGCGGCAATCATAGCGAGCGTACCCCCGTAAACCACGGAATGCCGGGCCCAATCGCAGGGCTTGGTGGTTTCAGTCCAACAGAAAACGGTAGAGGTTGCGCAACATGCCGGCCGTGGCGCCCCAGATGAAGCGTTCAGTGATGGCATCGGTGTAGGGCATGGAGAACCATTCGCGCCGCGCGCCCTCCCACTCAACCGCATGGCGGCGGTGGTTGGCCGGGTCCATCAGAAAAGCCAGCGGCACCTCGAACACATCGGCCACCTCGTGCGGGTTGGGCGTCATGCGGTACGGCGTGCGCACCAGGCCGATCACGGGCGTGACCAAAAAGGCGCTGCCGGTGGCGTAGATCGGCATACGGCCGATCACGGTCACGTCCTCGCGCGGCAGACCGATTTCCTCTTCGGCCTCACGCAGAGCGGTGTCCACCGGGTCGGCATCTTCGGGGTCGGCCTTGCCACCGGGAAAGGCGATCTGGCCGGAGTGACTGGACAGGTGCGTGGTGCGTTCCGTCAGCAACACGGTCAGGCCGGCGTCGTGCAGGACCAGCGGCACCAGCACGGAAGCGTGCACCGGAGCGCGGTTACTGAAACGTGGTTCACCCGCCAGCTCGGGCAGGCGTGTCAGCGGCTGGGAAAAGCGCTGCGCCAGGGCCTGCGGCTGCAGCGCCTGCGCACTCACCTTGGGCAGATGCGCATCCACCGCCACCACGGGCACGCTGCGCGGATCGAAGGAGGGCAATTTGGAGCTGCTCATAACGAAAAAACCGCCACAGGCTTGCGCCGGGCGGTTTGTGCGGTAGCCAGGGCCGGAATTATTCCGCGGCCTTCTTGGCGGGCAGCTTTTCCTTGATACGGGCCGACTTGCCGCTGCGGTCGCGCAGGTAGTACAGCTTGGCACGGCGCACATCGCCGCGACGCTTGACTTCGATGCCGGCGATCAGCGGGCTGTAGGTCTGGAACGTACGCTCCACGCCTTCGCCGCTGGAGATCTTGCGCACGATGAAGCCGCTGTTGAGGCCACGGTTGCGCTTGGCGATCACCACGCCTTCGTAGGCCTGGACGCGCTTGCGGTTGCCTTCAACGACGTTGACGCTCACGATCACGGTGTCACCGGGGGCGAAGTCGGGAATGTTGCGGCCGAGGCGAGCAATTTCTTCTTGCTCGAGGGTCTGGATCAGGTTCATGATGTCCTTCGTGATCGTTTACGCGCCGGCACCACCGGGTGCGAGAACGACCAACCCATGAAAGTTGTGTCGCCGTGGCCGTACAGAGGATCGATTGGTTAGCCTGCCATTATAGCAAGTTCACCGCTGCCGCGCCAGGGTGGCCTCATCCTCTCGGCTCAGGCGCCCTTCGCGCCGGGCCGCATCCAGCAGATCCGGGCGGTGGCGGGCCGTCAGCAGCAGGCGCTGATCGCGCCGCCAGCGCTCGATCTGGGCATGGTGGCCCGACAGCAGCACATCCGGCACACGTTGACCAGCCCACTCCTCGGGGCGGGTGTAGTGCGGGCAGTCCAGCAAGCCGTCCAGGGATGGATTGAAGCTATCAAACTGGTGGCTGTCGGCGTCGGACAGCACACCGGGCTGCAGGCGCGCCACCGCATCGAGCAAGGCCATGGCCGGGATTTCCCCCCCCGAGAGCACGAAGTCGCCCAGGCTGATCTGCTCGTCCACCTCGGCGTCGATGAAGCGCTGGTCAATGCCTTCGTAGCGGCCGCAAAGCAGGATGGCGCCATCGCTCCGGGACCAGCGTTCCACCTGGGCATGGTCCAGCGGCCGGCCGATGGGCGAGAACAGCACCACCGGGCCCGCCACGTCACGCTGGGCGCGAACGTGGGCCAGCGCCTGCTCCAGCGGCTGGGCCATCATCACCATGCCGGGGCCGCCGCCAAAGGGGCGGTCGTCCACGCGGCGGTAGTTGCCGCTGGCAAAGTCGCGCGGGTTGGTCAGGGCCACCTGCACCTGACCGGACTCAAAGGCGCGCCGGGTGATGCCCACCGTCAGGAAGGGCGCAAACAGCTCGGGAAACAGGGTGATGACGTCAAAGCGCATGCGCCACCTGGGAGTCAGTAGTCGCTCTGCCAGTCCACGCGGATGCGGCGCTCCGGCAGACTCACGTCATCCACGTAGGCCGACACAAAGGGGATCATGCGTTCGCAGGCCTTACCGTCCTGCTCATAGGCCAGCACCAGCACGGTTTGCGGCCCGGTGGACAGCAGCTCGCGGACCACGCCCAGGGACTCGTCCTGGCGGTTGACCACGTCCAGGCCGATCAGGTCAACCCAGTAGTACTCGTCACTGTCCGCGCTGGGAAAACTGGAACGGGAAATGAAGATGCGCGCGCCACGCAAGGCCTCGGCGGCATTGCGGTCATGCACCCCATGGGCATGGGCGACGATGGAATCGGAATGTTCCTTGGCTTCCTTCACGGCCAGCAGGGCTACGCCAGTGAAGGTCTGCGCACCCCGTTCAGTGGGCAGCAAGAACCATTGCTTGGAAGAAAAAAGCGCCTCGGGTTGGGCGCTGTAGGGCAGGACCTTGAACCAGCCCTTGATGCCCCATGCGTCGGCGATACGGCCGACCTCGACGGCATCCGCTGGCAGTTCAGCAGTTTCGAGTCCGGTCAGCATGCGCAGGGGCGCCGAGGCAGAAACCAGGTTAAACACCCGGCCCCCGTCAGCACAACGTCCGAATTAAGCAGCCTTCTTGGCGGCTTGCTGGATCAGGCGTTCCACGGTGGGGGAAGCCTGGGCACCCACGCTCTTCCAGTAGGTCAGACGGTCTTGCGCAATGCGCAGGCCCTCTTCGCTGGCGGTGGCGATGGGGTTGTAGAAGCCGATACGCTCGATGAAACGGCCGTCACGGCGCGTACGCTTGTCGGCGACGACGATGTTGAAGAAAGGGCGTGCCTTGGCACCGCCGCGGGCGAGTCGAATGACGACCATGATTTATCCTTTGGGTGGCAGGAATTGCTTCGAACCAGTAAATTCAGAGTTTGAGACACGCAACTGACCACCCGGCCAGCGGCACCCTGAATAGCCTTCTATTATAACCTTTTCGCCATCAATGACCACCATACGTCCCAGCCGGGACGGCGACATCGCCGCCATCACCGCCATTTACGCCCACCATGTGCAAAACGGAACGGGCACTTTCGAGACCACTCCCCCCACGCCTGACGAGATGGCCGCACGTCGCGCCGACGTACTGTCCAAGGGTCTGCCCTACCTGGTGGTGGAAGACGCGGGCGCCGTGATCGGCTTTGCCTATTGCAACTGGTTCAAGCCGCGGCCGGCCTACCGCTACTCGGCCGAGGACTCCATCTACCTGGCCCCCACCGCCCATCGCAAGGGCCTGGGTCGCCTGCTGCTGCAGGAGCTGATGGCCCAGGCGGAGCGTGCCGGCGTGCGCAAGCTGATCGCTGTGATTGGCGATTCCGCCAACCTGGGCTCCGTGGGCGTGCACAAGGCCTGCGGTTTCCAACCGGTGGGCGTGCTGGCCAATTGCGGCTGGAAGTTCGACCGTTGGCTGGACGTGGTGCTGATGGATCGCGTCATTGGCGCAGGTGCGACCAGCGCGCCGGTGCCTCTGCAGCCATGAGCAAAAACAAGACCTCGGCCGCATGGCTGGCCTTTGCCGGCGGCGCACTGGGCCTGCACCGCTTCTACCTCTACGGCGCGTCCGACCGCTGGGCCTGGCTGCTGCCGGTTCCCACTTTGGTGGGCGTGTACGGCATCTACCGTGCCCGCACCCTGGGCTTGGACGACCAGTGGAGCTGGCTGTTGATTCCGCTGCTGGGCTTCACACTGGCCGGCTGCGCCATCAACGCCCTGGTCTACGGCCTGATGGCGCCGGAAAAATGGAACCGGCGTTTCAACCCCCAGGCCGCGCCGGACGACGTGGCCGGGCAGTCCAACTGGCTAACCGTGGGCGCACTGGCCACCGCCCTGCTGGTGGGCACGACCGTGCTGATGGCCAGCCTGGCCTTCAGCTTTCAGCATTACTTTGAGTACCAGGTGGAGGCGGCGCGCGCCATCTCCCAACCCGAGGCGCCTAAAAAATCTGGAGACTGATCCAGTAGGCGATGGCCGCCACGAAGGCGCTGGCGGGAATGGTGAAAATCCACGCCCAGACGATGTTGCCCGCCACCCCCCAGCGCACCGCGCTGGCGCGCTGCGTGGAGCCCACTCCCACGATGGCGCCGGTGATGGTGTGCGTGGTGGATACGGGGATGCCCAGCGCCGTCGCCAGAAACAGGGTGATGGCCCCGCCGGTTTCAGCACAAAAGCCACCCACCGGCTTGAGCTTGGTGATCTTCTGACCCATGGTCTTGACGATGCGCCAGCCACCAAACATGGTGCCCAGGCCAATGGCCGTGTAGCAGCAGAAGATGACCCAGCTCGGTGGCGCGGACGCACCGGCGGCGGAATAGCCGGTGGCGATCAGCAACATCCAGATGATGCCGATGGTCTTCTGCGCGTCATTGCCGCCATGGCCCAGGCTGTAGGCCCCGGCGGACAGCAACTGCAGGCGGCGAAACCACTTGTCGATCTTGGACGGCCGTGTGTTGCGAAACACCCAGGCGACCAGCACCATCATCATCGAACCCAGCACAAAACCCAGCAGTGGCGACACGAAGATGAAGACCACGGTCTTCAAAATGCCGGCCGACACCAGGGTACCGGCACCCGACTTGGCGATCACCGCGCCAACAATGCCGCCGATCAGCGCATGCGACGAGCTGCTGGGAATGCCGTAGTACCAAGTGATGACGTTCCAGGTGATGGCACCCAGTAGCGCGCCAAACACCACGTGGGTATCCACCACCCCCGGCTGGACAATGCCCTTGCCCACCGTGGCCGCGACGCTGAGCTGGAAGATCAGGATGGCCACCACATTGAAGAATGCGGCAAACAGAATGGCCTGACCCGGCTTCAGCACGCCGGTGGAGACCACGGTGGCAATGGAGTTGGCAGCGTCGTGGAAGCCGTTCATGAAGTCGAACAGCAAGGCCAGCACCACCAGCAGGACCACCACCCACAGGGTCGTTTGTACGGTTTCCATCGTCGCAATCCGCCGTGGAATCAGGAGTTCTCGAGGATGATGCCCTCGATCACATTGGCCACGTCCTCGCACTTGTCGGTGATGGTCTCCAACAGCTCATAGATGGCCTTGAGCTTGATGACCTCGCGCACATCGGGCTCCTCACGGAACAGCTTGCTCATCGCGGTGCGCATGACGCGGTCGGCGTCGGACTCCAGACGGTCGATCTCCTCGCAGGTCTTGAGGGCAGCCTCGGCGGTGGACGGCTCGGCGATATGGCCCAGCAGCTTCACGGCATCGCGCAGGCGTTCGCAGCACTTCACGCTCAGGTCCGTCAGACGGGTGATTTCCTCGGTCATGTGGCGCACGTCGTACAGCGCCATGGTTTCGGCCGAGTCCTGGATCAGGTCTGCCACGTCGTCCATGGTGTTGATCAGCGAATGGATCTGCTCGCGGTCGATGGGCGTGATGAAGGTGATGTGGATGGCCTTGTTGCACTCGTGCGTGACGCGGTCGGCGGCCCGCTCGGCGTCATCCACCTCCTGGTTGTACTTGGCGCGCAGGTCCAGGTCACCGTAGTTGGCCACCAGTTTGGAGAAAGCCTGCGCGGCCTCCACGATGCGGTCCGCGTGCTGGTTGAACATCTCAAAAAAATTGCCTTCGCGCGGCAGCAGCTTTCCAAACAGCATCACGGACTCCTCAACCAAACAACGACTTCTTGGGGGTTTTCACAAGACGGCGAAGTTTAACCGCCTCGAAAAATGAAGTAGACCGCCCCCACCATGCACAGCCCCGCCCACAGGTAGTCCCACTTCAAGGGCTGGTTCAGATAGACGGTGGCAAAGGGCACGAACACTGCAAGCGTGATGACCTCCTGCACGATCTTGAGCTGGGCCACCGAAAAGCCCGCCTGCTGGAAGCCGATGCGGTTGGCCGGCACCTGCAACAGGTATTCGAACAGCGCAATGCCCCAGCTCACGAATGCCGCCGTGTACCAGGGCGCAGTGGCCAGGCTCTTGAGGTGGCCGTACCAGGCGACGGTCATGAACACATTGCTGGCGATCAGCAGCAGAACGGTCTGTGCGGATAAGGGGATGGAATTCAGAAAGCTCATATACCGATTATCCAAGGCAAAAAAGAAAACGGCCCGAAGGCCGTTTTCCTATGAGCGCTGGAAGCGATCTCAGGCGGTCACGCCCTTGGCCGTCTCTGCGTACTCTTCGATCTGGTCGAAGTTCATGTACTTGTAGATCTGGTCGGCCTTGGCGGTGATGACGCCGGTGGCGGCCAGGTACTCTTCCTTGGTCGGCAGCTTGCCCAGCTTGGACGCCACGGCGGCCAGTTCGGCCGAGCCCAGGAACACGTTGGTGTTCTTGCCCAGACGGTTGGGGAAGTTGCGGGTCGAGGTAGAGATGACCGTGGCGCCTTCGCGCACCTGGGCCTGGTTGCCCATGCACAGCGAGCAGCCGGGCATTTCGGTGCGGGCACCGGCGGCGCCGAAGTTGGCGTAGTGGCCTTCCTTCATCAGCTCAGAGGCGTCCATCTTGGTCGGGGGCGCGACCCACAGCTTGACCGGGATGTCACGGGCGCCACCCAGCACGGTGGCAGCGGCACGGAAGTGGCCGATGTTGGTCATGCAGGAACCGATGAAGGCTTCGTCGATCTTGGTGCCGGCCACTTCGGACAGGAACTTGGCGTCGTCCGGGTCATTGGGGCAGCAGACGATGGGCTCGTTGATCTCGCCCATGTCGATCTCGATGACGGCCGCGTATTCGGCGTCCTTGTCGGCCTTCAGCAGGTCGGGCTTGGCCAGCCAGGCTTCGACCTTCTCGATACGGCGGGCCAGCGTCTTGGCGTCGGCGTAGCCGTCGGCAATCATGTTCTTCATCAGAACGATGTTGGAGCGCAGGTACTCGGCAATCGGCTCGGGGTTCAGCTGCACCGTGCAGGCGGCGGCGGAACGCTCGGCAGCCGCATCGGACAGTTCGAACGCCTGCTCCACCTTCAAGTCGGGCAGACCTTCGATTTCCAGCACGCGGCCCGAGAAGATGTTCTTCTTGCCGGCCTTGGCCACGGTCAAGAGACCAGCCTTGATGGCGTACAGCGGGATGGCATGCACCAGGTCACGCAGCGTGACGCCGGGCTGCATCTTGCCCTTGAAGCGCACCAGCACCGATTCAGGCATGTCCAACGGCATGACGCCGGTGGCGGCGCCGAAAGCCACCAAGCCGGAGCCTGCGGGGAAGGACACGCCGATGGGGAAGCGGGTGTGGCTGTCGCCGCCGGTGCCGACGGTGTCGGGCAGCAGCAGGCGGTTCAGCCAGGAGTGGATCACGCCGTCACCGGGGCGCAGGGCGACGCCGCCGCGGTTGGCAATGAAGGACGGCAGCTCGCGGTGCATCTTGGCGTCCACGGGCTTCGGGTAGGCGGCGGTGTGGCAGAAGGACTGCATCACCATGTCGGCGGAGAAGCCCAGGCAGGCCAGGTCCTTCAGCTCGTCGCGGGTCATCGGGCCGGTGGTGTCTTGCGAACCCACGGTGGTCATGCGCGGCTCGCAGTAGGTACCGGGGCGCACGCCCTGGCCTTCGGGCAGACCGCAGGCGCGGCCGACCATCTTCTGCACCAGCGTGAAGCCCTTGCCGGTGTCCTTGGGTGCCTGGGGCAGACGGAAGGCCGTGGAAGCAGCCAGGCCCAGGAATTCACGTGCCTTGGCGGTCAGGCTGCGGCCGATGATCAGGTTGATGCGGCCGCCGGCGCGCACTTCGTCCAGCAGCACCTGGCTCTTGAGCGCGAACTCGGCCACCACCTCTTGACCATTTGCGCCGTTCTTCACGATCTTGCCGTCGTAGGGCAGCACGTCGATGACGTCGCCCATTTCCAGCTTGGACACGTCCACTTCGATCGGCAGCGAGCCGGAGTCTTCCTGGGTGTTGAAGAAGATCGGCGCGATCTTGCCGCCCAGGGTCACGCCGCCAAAGCGCTTGTTCGGCACAAACGGGATGTCCTGGCCGGTGGCCCAGATCACGGAGTTGGTGGCGGACTTGCGGCTGGAGCCGGTACCGACCACGTCACCCACGTAGGCAACCAGGTGGCCCTTCTTCTTCAGGTCTTCGATGAACTGCATCGGGCCGCGCTTGCCGTCTTCCTCGGGCTTGAAGGCCGCGTCGGAACGGGTGTTCTTCAGCATCGCCAGGTAGTGCATGGGGATGTCGGGGCGGCTCCAGGCGTCGGGCGCGGGCGACAGGTCATCGGTGTTGGTCTCGCCGGGCACCTTGAACACGGTGACGGTGATCTTCTTCTCGACTTCGGGGCGGCTGGTGAACCACTCAGCGTCGGCCCAGCTCTGCATCACTTCCTTGGCCTTGGCGTTGCCGGCCTTGGCCTTGGTGGCCACGTCGTTGAAGTAGTCGAACATCAACAGCGTCTTCTTCAGCGCGTCGGCGGCCACAGCGGCGACTTCGGCGTCGTCCAGCAGCTCGATCAGGGGGTGGACGTTGTAGCCACCGACCATGGTGCCCAGCAGCTCGGTGGCCTTGGCCTTGGAGATCAAGCCGACCTTGATGTCGCCATGGGCCACGGCGGCCAGGAAGCTGGCCTTGACCTTGGCGGCATCGTCCACGCCCGGGGGCACGCGGTGCGTCAGCAGGTCCATCAGGAACGCGTCTTCGCCAGCGGGCGGGTTCTTGATCAGCTCAATCAGCGCTTCGACCTGCTTGGCATCCAGGGCCAACGGGGGAATGCCCAGTGCGGCGCGCTCGGCCACATGGTCACGGTAGGCTTTCAACATCTTCTCACTCCTCAAAAAATGACAAAACTCGCTCTAGCCCTCGCAGAACCTGCGTGGGCCGCTATCTATTCCGTAGCAGTTGTGGTTGCTCCGGGGGTTGGCTGGGCCAGCACCACGGGCACTGGCGCGGGCTTGGGCGCGTCCAGCAGGCCACCCGAAGCAGGCGAACGCGCCAGGGCCTGGGCCACCTGTTGCTGGTCCGGGCTCATGCACTCGTCGGCCAGGCGCTTGCCTTGCTTCTGGTCCATCAGCATGGATTTGTTGGCCAGTTGCAGCCACACCGCGCCGCCATGGACATCTTCCAGACGCACGGCACCGGTGGTGGTAGGCACCGGCGTCAGGGCATAGCGCTGGCGACCGATCTCCAGCACGAAATGCCCCGCCGCCGTGGGGTGGCGCTCCAGATTGACGTGGGCCGAGAGTTCGCAGGGGATATGCCCCACGTACACCCGCTCGGCAATGGCCAACTGCTCGGCGCTGAGCGCCTGCGGCTCCGGTGCCGCCGCGGGCTGCGCCGCCGCCTTGGCGGCGGCCGGCTTGGATGCGGGTTTGGCAGGCTTGCCTGCTGCCTGCGCGCCAACGGCGAGCAGCAAAGCCATCAAACCAACGGACAAACGGCGTGTGCTTACCATGCTGCCTTCTCCTTTAATGCCTGTTGTGTGCCGGGAAGAATTCCCGCGCCGCAGCGGGCAGCGCGCAACCGGTCTGGTGCGCGCGCTCCAACACCTGCCAGAAATAACGGTAGCTGGCACGATCATGCAGCTTGCCGTCGACGGAAATCGGGGCCCAATCAGCGTTACTGGCCTGCAGCACGATCCGTGCCGCCAGGTCCAGCTCGGACAGGGACGGGGCAAAGGCCTTCAAAATCGGCCGGATCTGTGCCGGGTGGATGCTCCACATCCGCGTGTAGCCCAGCGCGCTGGCCGCGGTATGGGCGGCGGCCTCGATAGCCGCCAGATCCCGCAGCTCGGTCACCACGCAGTGCGAAGGCACCTTGCCGTGGGCATGGCAGGCACTGGCAATGTCCAGCTTGGCGCGCAGCACCAGAGGATGGTGGAACTGGTCCAGGGTGGTGCCGTCCAGCGCGGCACGCAGGCCCATGGCGGTGTGGGGAATGGCCCCACCATGCGCCGAGACGAAATCCATCAGTCCAAAGCTGATGGACTCCACGCGGGGATGGGCTGCAATGTCAAACGCCTGGTGCACGGCAGCGGGCGACTCGATCAGCACGTGCACGGGCAGTGGTGTGTCGCGCTCGCCCCGGCGAACTGCGGCATCGATGGCGGCCACGGCCGACTCCACATCGGCCAGGCGTTCCACCTTGGGAATCATGACGTAGCTCAGGGCGCGCGCTGCGGCGCCCACCACCAGGTCCACGTCGGCGGCGAACGCCGAATGGTCCACCGCATGCAGCCGCGCGCCAACCCGGCGCGGGATGCCATTAGCTATCAAATTGGGAGCACTCTGCGCATGTTTGGCGAGGGCTGCGACCAGATTGGCCTGTTCTCTTTCGCCCCCAACGGGGGCGCCGTCTTCGCAGTCCAGCGTGACGTCGAAGACGCACACGCCGAACTCATGGGCCAGCTCAGCCTGGAGTTCCAGGCTCTTGGCCATCCGCGCCTCGACGCCGCTGTAGTGGTCGCAGACAGGCAACAAGCCTGCTGCGCCCTGAGCGCCGAGAAGAATCTCGCGCGGATGTAGAACGCCAGCCCCCACGCTTGTCACTGCGTGTACTGCACTGCCCCCCGAGGGGGCTGTGCTTGCTTGGGACGGTCCGGCGCTACGCACGATACCAAGCCCGATTTACAGCAGGTGCTTGACGCCGTCCTGCTCACCTTGCAACTCGGCCAGGGTCTTGTTGATGCACTCTTGGCTGAATGCGTCGATGGGCAGGCCTTCGACGATCTTGTATTCGCCACCTTCGCAGGTGACGGGGTAGCCGAACATGACTTCCTTGGGGATGCCGTATTCGCCCTTGGAGGGGATACCCATGGTGACCCACTTGCCGTTGGTGCCCAGAGCCCAGTCGCGCATGTGGTCGATGGCAGCGTTGGCGGCGGAAGCAGCGGACGACAGGCCGCGGGCGGCGATGATGGCGGCGCCACGCTTGCCCACGGTGGGCAGGAAGGTGTTGGCGTTCCAGTCGTGGTCATTGATGCTGTCCTTGACGGACTTGCCGTTCACGGTAGCGAAACGGTAGTCGGCGTACATCGTGGGCGAATGGTTGCCCCACACGGCCAGCTTCTCGATGTCGCCCACGGCCACGCCCATCTTGGTGGCGATTTGCGAGGCAGCGCGGTTGTGGTCCAGGCGCAGCATGGCGGTGAAGTTCTTGGCCGGCAGATCGGGGGCCGACTTCATGGCGATGTAGGCGTTGGTGTTGGCGGGGTTGCCGACGACCAGCACGCGCACGTTGCGCGAAGCCACGGCGTTCAGGGCCTTGCCCTGGGCGGTGAAGATCTGGGCGTTGGCGGCCAGCAGGTCGGCGCGCTCCATGCCGGGGCCACGGGGACGGGCGCCGACCAGCAGGGCGTAGTCGGTGTCCTTGAAGGCGGTCATGGGGTCAGCGTGGGCTTCGATGCCAGCCAGCAGCGGGAAGGCGCAGTCTTCGAGTTCCATGATCACACCCTTGAGGGCGTTCTGGGCCTTCTCGTCGGGGATTTCCAGCAATTGCAGGATCACGGGCTGGTCCTTGCCCAGCATTTCGCCGGAAGCGATGCGGAACAGCAGGGCGTAACCGATTTGACCAGCGGCGCCGGTGACGGCAACGCGAACGGGTTTCTTGCTCATGGTAAAGACTCCAGGAAGTGATGTAAAAACGGCGGCGGTCCGGGGACCCGAGAGAGAACGGTTGAATTCTTGCGAATGGGTGCGAGTGTACCCCTGAATTTGAGCCAAAGTCAATTTGTCTTATGTCTTATATAAGATATGATTGCATCTAAAATCGAGACTGACTCGAAGCTGACTATCCAACCCGTTTTTCATGTCCGCAACGCCCTCTTTTCCCAACGAGAACCCGCTCGCGCAGGCCGCGGATGGGGGCGCGCCGGCCAGCGTGCAGCCGACCCCGGCCTTCAGCCCGCTGTACCAGCAGATCAAGGTGCTGATCCTGCAAAGCCTGCAGGCCGGCGAGTGGAAACCCAGCACCGCCATTCCCAGCGAGGTGGAACTGGCCGCGCGCTTCAAGGTGAGCCAGGGCACGGTGCGCAAGGCCATCGACGAACTCGCCGCCGAAAACCTGCTGGTGCGCCGCCAGGGTAAGGGCACCTTTGTCGCCACCCACGCCGAGCGCCAGATCCAGTACCGCTTCCTCAAGCTGATTCCCGACAACGGCGACCCCAGCAGCGAAGGCCCAGCCCAGCGCCACATCATCGACTGCAAGCGCATCCGCGCCTCGGTGGAAGTGGCGCGCGCCCTGGCCCTGCGCACCGGCGACGCCGCGCTGCAAGTGCGCCGGGTGCTGTCCTTCGCCGCGGTGCCCACCATCCTGGAAGACCTGTGGCTGCCGGCCGCGCCGTTCAAGGGTCTCACCGCCGAACGCCTGCGCGACTACAACGGCCCCATGTACGCACTGTTCGAGACCGAGTTCGATGTGCGCATGGTGCGCGCCGAAGAAAAGATCCGCGCCGTGCTGCCCGATCCCGAGCAATGCGAGTTGCTCCAGACCAGCCCGCAGACGCCCTTGCTCAGTGTCGAGCGCACCGCCTACACCTACAACGATGTTCCCATGGAGTTGCGCAGGGGCTTGTACCTCACCAACAAGCACTACTACAGAAACGCACTAAATTGATTGGTTTGTTGACGCAAGTCCAGCGTCAGCCTGTTGCGGTGCAATAGAATTTTGTGTTTGCACCAGCAATAATTACAAACGGTTACCCCTACAGAAAGCCCGCCCATGTCCGAACTCAGCCCTTCCACCCGCGCCAAGCGGCCTGAATTCCGCAACATCAATGCGTTCAACGACCTGCCGGGCTACCGCTGGCCGTTGGCCTCCCTGGTCTCGGGCATGCACCGCGCCAGCGGCCTCATCATGTTCCTGCTGATGCCCTTCATCATCTGGATGTTCGACACCTCGGTCAGCTCCGAGATTTCGTTCGCGCGCTTCACCGGCGTGTTCCAAAACGGCGTCGGCTTCATCCCCGGCTTCATCGTCAAGCTGGTGGCCCTGGGTCTGATCTGGTCCTACCTGCACCACTTCTTCGCGGGCATGCGCCACATCCGCATGGACCTGTTCCACACCGTCAGCAAGGAAGCTGGCAAGACCACAGCACAAATCGTGCTGGTCCTGAGCCTGGGCCTGACCGTGGTGCTGGGTGCCAAGCTGTTTGGCCTGTACTGAGCCCGTCCCGCCGCAAAGCGATTCACACAAAAACAAGGAACTGACCATGTCTGTTAACTACGGCTCCAAGCGTCTCGTCGTTGGCGCGCACTATGGCCTGCGCGATTGGCTGGCGCAACGCGTCACCGGTTTGCTGATGGCCCTCTTCACCGTCGTCGTGCTGGCGCAAGTGCTCCTGACAAAGGGCCCCATCGGCTACGACAAGTGGTCCGGCATCTTCTCCGCACAATGGATGAAGACCCTGACCTTCACGGTCATCATTGCCCTGCTCTACCACGCCTGGATTGGCATGCGCGAAATCTTCATGGACTACATCAAGCCGATGTACCTGCGCCTGGCGCTGCAGGTGTTCGCCATCGTTTGGCTCGTGGGCTGCGCAGGCTGGGCCACCCAGGTCCTGTGGCGTCTGTGATTGAGTAGAAATTTAAAGGCTGATCCCATGACCAATTCCGTTACAACCAGAAAATTTGATGTCGTCATCGTCGGCGCGGGTGGCTCCGGCATGCGCGCCTCCCTGCAACTGGCACGCGCCGGCCTGAACGTGGCCGTGCTGTCCAAGGTGTTCCCCACCCGCTCGCACACCGTGGCCGCCCAAGGTGGCGTGTCCGCCTCGCTGGGCAATATGAGCGAGGACAGCTGGGAATTCCACTTCTACGACACCGTCAAGGGTTCCGACTGGCTGGGCGACCAGGACGCCATCGAATTCATGTGCCGCGAAGCACCCAAGGTCGTCTACGACCTGGAACACATGGGCATGCCCTTCGACCGCAACCCCGACGGCACCATCTACCAACGCCCCTTCGGCGGCCACACCGCCAACTACGGCGAGAAGCCCGTGCAACGCGCCTGCGCCGCGGCTGACCGTACCGGCCACGCCATGCTGCACACGCTGTACCAGGCCAACGTCTCGGCCCGCACCTCCTTCTTCGTGGAATGGATGGCATTGGACCTGGTCCGCGATGCCGATGGCGACGTGGTCGGTGTGACCGCGCTGGAAATGGAAACCGGCGACTTGCACGTGCTGCACGCCAAGACCGTGCTGCTGGCCACCGGCGGTGCCGGCCGTATCTTCCAATCGTCCACCAACGCCTTCATCAACACCGGTGACGGCCTGGGCATGGCGGCCCGCGCGGGCATCGCGCTGCAGGACATGGAGTTCTGGCAGTTCCACCCCACCGGCGTGGCCGGTGCCGGCGTGCTGCTGACCGAGGGCTGCCGCGGCGAAGGCGCGATTCTGCTCAACAGCAATGGCGAACGCTTCATGGAGCGCTATGCGCCCACGCTCAAGGACTTGGCACCGCGCGACTTTGTGTCCCGCTGCATGGGCCAGGAAATCCTGGAAGGCCGTGGCTGTGGTCCGAACAAGGACTACATCCACATGAAGCTGGACCACCTGGGCGCCGACACCATCCGCAAGCGCCTGCCATCCGTCGAGGAAATCGGCCATAACTTCGCCAACGTCGACATCACGCGCGAACCCATCCCGGTCGTGCCCACCATCCACTACCAGATGGGCGGCATCCCCACCAACATCCACGGCCAAGTGGTTCAAAATGTGGACGGCCAGGACAAGCCCGTCAACGGCCTCTACGCCGTGGGCGAATGCTCCTGCGTGTCGGTGCACGGCGCAAACCGCCTGGGTACCAACTCCCTGCTGGACCTCTTGGTCTTCGGCAAGGCCGCTGGTGACCACATCATTGCCAACAACCAGCCCGGTGCCGCGCTCAAGCCGCTGCCCGCTGGCGCAGCCGACGCCACCCAGGCTCGCCTGGCCCGCCTGGACAGCAACCAGAACGGCGAGTACGCCCAGGACGTGGCCAACGACATGCGTGCCATCATGCAAACGCATGCCGGCGTGTTCCGCAGCCAGGAGTCCATGGACGAAGGTGTCAAGAAGATCAATGCCTTGCGCGAACGCGTGGCCAAGATCGGCCTGAAGGACAACTCCAAGGTCTTCAACACCGCCCGCATCGAGGCGCTGGAAGTCGAAAACCTGATGGAAGCCGCCCAGGCCACCATGACCAGTGCCGCCGCCCGCAAGGAGTGCCGTGGTGCCCACCTGGTGCGCGACTACGAGCACGATGTGACCCACCCGACCTGCCCGTTGGGCCGCAACGATGCCGAGTGGATGAAGCACACCCTCTGGTACAGCCAGGGCAACAGCCTGGCCTACAAGCCGGTTCGCACCCAGCCGCTGACCGCCGAAACAGTGCCCCCGAAACCCCGTACGTTCTGACCGACCCGCGCGCGATCAAGGAATTTGAAACATGGCAAAACGCACTTTCTCCATCTACCGCTACGATCCCGACAAGGATGCCAAGCCCTACATGCAAACCGTTGAGGTGGAACTCGACGGTAGCGAACGTATGCTGCTGGACGCGCTGATCAAGCTCAAGGCCGTCGACCCCACGCTGTCCTACCGCCGCTCCTGCCGCGAAGGCGTGTGCGGCTCCGACGCGATGAACATCAACGGCAAGAACGGCCTGGCCTGCCTGACCAATATGCGCACGCTGCCCGACCATGTCGTGCTCAAGCCGCTGCCAGGCCTGCCCGTCATCCGCGACCTGATCGTGGACATGACGCAATTCTTCAAGCAGTACAACTCGATCAAGCCTTACCTCATCAACCACGAGCCGGCGCCCGAGAAGGAGCGCCTGCAGTCGCCCGAGGAGCGTGAAGAGTTGAACGGCCTCTACGAGTGCATTCTGTGCGCCAGCTGCTCCACGTCCTGCCCCAGCTTCTGGTGGAACCCCGACAAATTCGTCGGCCCCGCCGGCCTGTTGCAAGCCTATCGCTTCCTGGCTGACAGCCGCGACCAGGCCACCGGTGAGCGCCTGGACAACCTGGAAGACCCCTATCGCCTGTTCCGCTGCCACACCATCATGAACTGTGTGGACGTGTGCCCCAAGGGCCTGAATCCCACCAAGGCCATTGGCAAGATCAAGGAAATGATGGTGCAGCGCGCCATCTAAATGCCATGCAAGCCACCGAAGAATTGTTGGACGAACGGGCGATGAGCAAGCTACGCTGGCGTTGCCGGCGCGGCCTGCTGGAAAACGACCTGTTCATTGAGCGTTTCTTCGATAAGTACGCCGCCACGCTCACGACGCCCCAGGCGGATGCGCTGGGCCTGCTCATGGACCTCAGTGACAACGATTTGCTGGACCTGCTCATGGCCCGCAAGTCGCTGGACCAGGTATCCGCGCCGTTGGATCGTGCCGACGTGCACGAAATTTTGAATATGTTGAGAAAGTCCCCTTGAAAGGTCGAAAATGAAGCTAGCTGACAACAAAGCCACCCTGTCGTTCAGTAACGGCGCCCCCAGCGTGGAAATGCCCGTTTACCAGGGCAGCATCGGTCCGGACGTGATCGACATCCGCAAGCTCTACGCGCAAACCGGCATGTTCACCTATGACCCCGGTTTCCTGTCCACGGCCTCCTGCCAGTCGGCCATCACCTACATCGACGGTGACAAGGGCGAGTTGCTGTACCGCGGCTACCCCATCGAGCAGCTGGCCACCAACTGCGACTACCTCGACACCTGCTACCTGCTGCTCAACGGTGAACTGCCCAACGAAACCGAGCGCACCGACTTCCACAAGACCGTGATCAACCACACCATGGTCAACGAGCAGATGCAGTTCTTCCTGCGTGGCTTCCGCCGTGATGCCCACCCCATGGCCGTGTTGACCGGCCTGGTGGGTGCCCTGTCGGCCTTCTACCACGACAGCACGGACATCAACAACCCCGAGCACCGCAAGATCGCCGCGATCCGCCTGATCGCCAAGATGCCCACCCTGGTGGCCATGGCCTACAAGTACGGCGTCGGCCAGCCGTTCATGTACCCCAAGAACGAACTGTCCTACTCGGGCAACTTCCTGCGCATGATGTTCGGAACCCCCTGCGAGGATTACAAGGTCAACCCCGTGATCGAACGCGCGATGGACCGCATCTTCATCCTGCACGCCGACCACGAGCAGAACGCCTCCACCTCCACCGTGCGCCTGTGCGGATCCTCCGGCACCAACCCCTTCGCAGCCATCGCTGCCGGTGTGGCCTGCCTGTGGGGCCCTGCCCACGGCGGTGCCAATGAAGCCTGCCTCAACATGCTGGAAGACATCCAGCGCCAAGGCGGCGTGTCCAAGGTGGGTCAGTTCATGGAGCAGGTCAAGGACAAGAACTCCGGCGTCAAGCTGATGGGCTTTGGCCACCGCGTGTACAAGAACTACGACCCCCGCGCCAAGCTCATGCAGGAAACCTGCAACGAAGTGCTGGCCGAACTGGGCCTGGAAAACGATCCGCTGTTCAAGCTGGCCAAGCAGCTGGAAAAGATCGCTCTGGAAGACGACTACTTCGTGCAGCGCAAGCTCTACCCGAACGTGGACTTCTACTCCGGCATCGTGCAGCGCGCCATCGGCATCCCCGTGAACCTGTTCACCGGCATCTTCGCCCTGGCCCGCACCGTGGGTTGGATCGCCCAGCTGAACGAAATGATTGGCGACCCCGAGTACAAGATCGGCCGTCCCCGTCAACTGTTCACCGGCTCGCCCAAGCGCGACGTGAAGTAAGCGGATCACTAAGCAGTAGGGCCTCGCGGCCCTGCCCGATCAACCCGCTGCGTGGCGACACCGGCGGGTTTTTCTTTGGCCGCGTCTCAGGTGATGGGTGCCAGGCACACCAGCTTGACTTCGGGGTGCGCGGCCACAATCAGCGTGCTCTGCTCAAAGCGCACCAAGCCCCGCAATGGAACCTGAAACGTCCGCTCACCACCCTCGCGCGCGAGTACCGTCTGCTGGCGCCACAATGCGGCAAATTCTGGGCTTCGTGCCAGCAAGTCTTCCACCAACGCCCCCATGGCCGCATCACGCGGGCGCCGGCTGAAATCGGAGCGGAATTCCGCCACCAGACGCTCGGCGCGCTCGGCCCAATCGGCGATCAAGGTGCGCGCCCTTGGCACCAGGAATACATAGCGCAACAAGTTCTTTTCGGCCTGCGCGTCGTCCAGCCAGCCCACGAACAAGCGCGCCGCCTGTGCATTCCAAGCTCGCGCCGTCCACAGGTGGTCCAGCAGGTAAGCAGGCACTTGCACCAGACTGGGCAAGGCCAACACAGGGGGCGGCAGCGTGGCCAGGGGTTCAGCCGGCTCCACCGGGTCGCGCCGTCCGGCCAGATCGAACAGGGAGGCGCGTTCCGCCGCGTTCAGATGCAAGGCCTCGGCCAGCCGGGCCAGGGCCTGCGGCGAGGCCGAGACATCGCGCCCCTGCTCCAGCCAAGTGATCCAGGTCACGCCCACACCGGCCGCATCCGCCAGTTCCTCGCGGCGCCAACCCGGTGTGCGCCGCCGGCCTGCCGCTTTCGCGGGCGCGGGCAGGCGTTCGCGGTGGGCGCGGATAAAAGCACCCAGCAAGACGCGGGGGTTGGGCTCTGCCATGGTGGTAGTTATACCAGGATAAAGTTACTTCTTGTACCAGTAATCAAATGTTTGCAAGATAGCAACTTCATCCGACAATTGGCGATCACCAGGAACGCATTGCATGGCACGCACACTCTACGACAAGCTCTGGGACGAACACGTCGTCCACACCGAGGAAGACGGCACGTCCATCCTCTACATCGACCGCCATTTGGTGCACGAAGTCACCAGCCCGCAAGCGTTTGAGGGCCTGCGCGAGGCCGGACGCAAGGTCTGGCGCGTCAGCTCCATCGTGGCCACCGCCGACCACAACACGCCCACCACCGGCTGGGAGCAGGGCTACGACGGCATCACCGACCCGACTAGCAAGGAGCAGGTGCTCACACTGGACTCCAACATCAAGGAATTCGGCGCCGCCGCCTTCTTCCCCTTCCTGTCCAAGCGCCAAGGCATCGTCCACGTGATCGGCCCGGAGAACGGCGCCACGCTGCCCGGCATGACCGTGGTTTGCGGCGACAGCCATACTTCCACCCACGGCGCCTTTGGCGCGCTGGCGCACGGCATCGGCACCAGCGAGGTCGAGCACGTGATGGCCACGCAGACCCTGCTGGCCAAGAAGGCCAAGAACATGCTGGTCAAGGTCGACGGCAAGGCCGCGCCCGGCGTGACCGCCAAGGACATCGTGCTGGCCATCATCGGCAAGATCGGTACCGCCGGCGGCACCGGCTACACCATCGAGTTCGGTGGCGCGGCCATCCGCGCACTCAGCATGGAAGGCCGCATGACCGTCTGCAACATGGCCATCGAAGCCGGTGCCCGCGCCGGCCTGGTGGCGGTGGACGACAAGACCATCGACTACGTGAAGGGTCGCCCGATGGCCCCCGGCCACAACGCCGCCAACCCGGCAGCCGCCGCCGTGGAATGGGACCAGGCCGTCGCCTACTGGAAGACGCTGCACTCCGACGCCGGCGCCCATTTCGACACCGTGGTGGAGCTGGATGCCGCCCAGATCCTGCCCCAGGTCACCTGGGGCACCTCGCCCGAGATGGTGTTGGGCGTCGACGCCAAGGTGCCGGACCCCGACAAGGAGAAAGACCCGAACAAGCGTGCAGCCATGGAGCGCGCACTCACCTACATGGGCCTGGAGCCCGGTAAGCCTTTGAACGACGTGTTTGTGGACAAGGTCTTCATCGGCTCCTGCACCAACAGCCGCATCGAGGACATGCGCGAGGCCGCTGCCGTGGTCAAGCGCCTGGGCCAGAAGGTCGCCAAGAACATCAAGCTGGCGCTCGTCGTGCCCGGCTCCGGCCTGGTCAAAGCCCAAGCCGAAGCAGAAGGCCTGCACGAAGTCTTCAAGGCCGCCGGCTTTGAGTGGCGCGAGCCCGGCTGCTCCATGTGCCTGGCCATGAACGCCGACCGCCTGGAGAGTGGCGAACGCTGCGCCTCCACCAGCAACCGCAATTTCGAAGGCCGTCAGGGCGCCGGCGGCCGCACCCACCTGGTCAGTCCCGCCATGGCAGCGGCAGCGGCCATCCACGGCCACTTTGTCGATGTCCGCAAATTCAGCTAACCCTTACAGGAGCACCACCATGAAAACATTCATCGCACTGATCGCCGCTTGCACCCTGTTCGCTCTGGGCGGCTGCAATACCGTCAAGGGCGTGGGCCAGGATATCCAGAAGGCCGGCGAAAAGATTGAAGGCGCTGCCAAGAAATGAAGAACTTCACCATCCACAAGGGCCTGGTGGCCCCCATGGACCGCGAAAACGTGGACACGGATGCCATCATCCCCAAGCAATTCCTCAAGTCCATCCGCAAGACCGGTTTCGGCCCCAACCTGTTTGACGAGTGGCGCTACCTGGACGTGGGCCGCCCAGGCCAGCCCCAGAGCGAACGCAAACCCAACCCGGACTTCGTGCTGAACCAGCCCCGCTACGCTGGTGCCAGCGTCCTGCTGGCACGCAAGAACTTTGGCTGCGGATCAAGCCGCGAACACGCGCCCTGGGCCATCGACCAGTACGGCTTTCGCGCCGTGATCGCGCCCAGCTTTGCCGACATCTTCTTCAACAACTGCTTCAAGAACGGTCTGCTGCCCATTGTGTTGCCCGAGGCCACGGTGGACGCGCTGTTCAACGAGGTGCAGGCCTTCCCCGGCTACCAGCTCACCATCGACCTGGAGCGCCAGGTCATCGTTCGCCCGCAGGGCGAGGAGATCCCGTTCGACGTCCAAGCCTTCCGCAAGTACTGCCTGCTCAACGGCTTTGACGACATCGGCCTGACGCTGCGTCACGCCGACAAGATCAGGGCCTTCGAAGCCCAGCGTCTGACACAAAAACCTTGGCTAGCCCACGCATTCACTGCGTGAGCAGCTCCTAAATCAATAGCACTTATGAAAATCGCAGTTTTGCCCGGTGACGGCATCGGCACCGAAATCGTGGCGGAAGCCGTCAAGGTCCTGAATACCCTGGGCCTGAAGTTCGAGATGGAACAGGCCCTGGTCGGCGGCGCCGCCTACGAGGCGCACGGCCACCCCCTGCCCGAGTCCACGCTCAAGCTCGCCAAGGAGGCGGACGCCGTGCTGTTCGGCGCCGTGGGCGACTGGAAGTATGACAAGCTGGACCGCCCGCTGCGCCCCGAGCAGGCCATCCTGGGCCTGCGCAAGAACCTGGGCCTGTTCGCCAACTTCCGCCCCGCCATCTGCTACGAGCAGTTGGTCGGCGCTTCCAGCCTCAAGCCCGAGCTGATTGCCGGGCTGGACATCCTCATCATCCGAGAGCTGACCGGCGACATCTACTTTGGCCAGCCCCGTGGCAGGCGCACGGCCGTGGACGGCCACTTCCCTGGTGCCGAGGAAGCGTATGACACCATGCGCTATAGCAAGCCCGAGATCGAGCGCATCGCCCACGTCGCCTTCCAGGCCGCGCGCAAGCGCAACAAGAAGGTGACCAGCGTGGACAAGGCCAACGTGCTGGAAACCTTCCAGTTCTGGAAGGACGTGGTCACCGAGGTGCACGCCCAGTACCCCGATGTGGAACTGCAGCACATGTACGTGGACAACGCCGCCATGCAACTGGTCAAGGCGCCCAAGGCCTTTGACGTGATCGTGACCGGCAACATGTTTGGCGACATCCTCTCCGACGAAGCCTCCATGCTCACCGGCTCCATTGGCATGCTGCCCTCGGCCAGCCTCAACAGCAAGAACCAGGGCCTGTACGAACCCAGCCACGGCAGCGCACCGGACATCGCCGGCAAGGGCGTGGCCAACCCGCTAGCCACCATCTTGTCCGCCGCCATGATGCTGCGCTTCAGTCTGAACCACGCAGAAGCAGCCGACCGCATCGAGACCGCCGTCAAGGCCGTGCTCGCCCAGGGCCTGCGCACGCCCGACATCTACAGCGAAGGCACGACCAAGGTCGGTACGGCGCAGATGGGCGATGCGGTGGTGAAGGCGTTGCGCGCCTGATTGCTGGTTGCACACCATGGATGGCAGCCCGTGCTTACAGCTTGGTGTAAGCACGGCGTTGGCCTCCTCCGGTATACTTGAACCCTATGTTTGCCGCCCGAGCGTTCACCCTGAACACCGCACCTGCCGCCCTGGCGGGTCTGGCCGCGCGCGCAATCACCACCAAAACCACGACCATTAAGGGCTGATCCAGCTCCGGTATCGTCGTACGCCACACCCGGCCAGACGAGCCGGTGCAAGGAAAAGTCCGGGTTGTGATCGGATTTTTAACTTGAAAGAAGGGCGTTGATATGAGCAAGTTGGTAGGTTTGGTCGGCTGGCGTGGCATGGTCGGCTCGGTATTGATGGATCGCATGGAACAGGAAAAGGACTTCGACCTGATCGAGCCCCTGTTCTTCTCCACCTCGAATGCCGGCGGCAAGGCCCCCGCGCAAGCCAAGAACGAAACCACGCTGCAAGACGCGTACAACATCGACGCCCTCAAGCGCTGCGAGATCATCATCAGCGCCCAAGGCGGTGACTACACCACAGCAGTGTTCCCCAAGCTGCGCGCTGCCGGCTGGAACGGCCACTGGATCGACGCCGCCTCCACGCTGCGCATGGAGAAGGACGCCGTCATCATCCTGGACCCGGTCAATATGCCCGTGATCCAGAACGCCCTGTCCAAGGGCGGCAAGAACTGGATCGGCGGCAACTGCACCGTGAGCTGCATGCTGATGGGCGTGGGCGCGCTGTACAAGGCCGGTCTGGTGGAGTGGATGAGCACCCAGACCTACCAGGCCGCTTCCGGTGGCGGCGCGCAGCACATGCGTGAGCTGCTCACGCAATACGGCACGCTGAACGCCGAGGTCAAGGCCCTGCTGGACGACCCCAAGAGCGCCATCTTGGAAATCGACCGCAAGGTCATCGCCAAGCAGCGCGCCCTGACCGGCGCCGAGACCGCCAACTTCGGCGTGCCGCTGGGCGGCTCGCTGATTCCCTGGATCGACAAGGACCTGGGCAACGGTCAGTCCAAGGAAGAGTGGAAGGGCATGGCCGAGACCAACAAGATCATGGGACTGGGCGAGGACTTCGGCTCCGCCGCCATTCCCGTGGACGGTTTCTGCGTGCGCGTCGGCGCCATGCGCTGCCACAGCCAGGCCCTGACCTTCAAGCTGAAGAAGGACGTGCCGGTAGCCGACATCGAGGCCATGATCGCCGCCGACAACGAGTGGGTCAAGGTCGTGCCCAACACCCGCGAGGCCACGATCAAGGACCTGACCCCCGTAGCCGTGACGGGCACGATGGGTATTCCGGTGGGCCGCATCCGCAAGCTCGCCATGGGTCCTGAGTACCTGGGCGCCTTCACGATCGGCGACCAATTGCTGTGGGGAGCGGCGGAACCGCTACGCCGCATGCTGCGGATTTTGCTGGCGGCCTAAGCCACAAAAACGGGGGCCCCTTCCAACCGGATCGGGCCCCTTGTCGTTGTCCACAGACAACAAAAACCATAGCAGACCCCGCAAGGTGGGTGAGGCGCGCAAAGTTAAAAGCTGTCTTAGCTTGTCAGGCTAAGACATTGATGTTATGGTACTTTTTACGTTTTGCGTGTCAGGCTTTCGGGCCGCGATAAAGCTTAGTCATTGCCGCTCGCCCGAGCCGCACCGGAGGCATACAAATTGATTGCAAAGTCACTTCACTGGCAGAAAACCGCGGTAGCGGCGGCGGCCATAGCGCTACTAGGCCTGTCCACCACAGGAGCCTGGGCGCTGTCGCTGGGCCGCATCACGGTCCAATCCGCCCTGGGCGAGCCTTTGCGTGCGGAAATCGACGTTTCTGAAATCAATGCAGAGGAAGCCTCCTCCCTGATCGCTAAAGTCGCTTCGCCGCAGGCGTTTGCCAATGCGGGTCTGGAATACAACCAGGCCATCGCCAACCTGCAGGCCACCCTGCAGCGACGCCCCGATGGCCGCGCCTATCTTCAGCTCAACAGCAACCGCCCGATCAATGACCCATTTGTCGACATGATCATGGAGGTGAGCTGGTCCTCCGGCCGCATCCTGCGCGACTACACCATGCTGTTCGACCCGCCGGCCCTGCGCAAGCCGGCGCCCGCGGCGCCCACGCTGCCGCAGGTCACCACCGCACCTGCCCCGGTAACGCCCGCCGCCGCCGTGGCACCCAGCCCCGCACCGGCTGAGGCGCCCCGCGCCGAAGTGGCTCGACCCGCCCCGACACCGCGCCCCGCCGTAACGGCGACACCCACCCCGGCACCCAAGGCACCAGCGGTCACAGCAACGCCCGCGCCGTCCGACGAGGCCAAGCGCGTCGTGGTCAAGACCGGCGACACCGCCAGCAAAATCGCCAACAGCACCAAGCCGGCCGGTGTCTCGCTGGACCAGATGCTGGTGGCACTGCTGCGCGCCAACCCGGACGCCTTCATCCACAACAACATCAACCGTATCCGCTCTGGCGCGGTCATGCAGGTGCCGACAGCAGAGCAGGCGCAGGCCATCTCGGCGGCCGAGGCCACCCAGACCGTCATCGCCCAGAGCAAGGATTTCAATGAATTCCGCCGCAACCTGGCCACCAATGCGCCGATAGCCGATGTTGGCACCGCCAGCCGCAAGACCAGCGGCGCCATCGACACCAAGGTCGACGACAAGAAAGCCAGCGCCGCCACCCCCGATAAGCTGACCCTGTCCAAGGGCTCGGTCCAGGCCAAGGCCGGTGAGGACAAGATCGCCAAGGAACGTGCTGAGAAGGAAGCCGCCGGACGCGCCGCAGAACTCTCCAAGAACATCAGCGACCTCAAGAAGCTCGGCGGCGCTACCGTGGCCACGCAGGCCTCCACACCCGCGCCCGCTGCGGTTGCTTCGCAGCCCAAAGCGGCACCCAGCATGCCGGCACCGACGGTGCCCGTAGCAGCCGTCACAGCGCCAGCCTCCACGCCCGCACCTGCGCTCAAGGCGTCGGCACCGGCCTCGACCCCTGCAACGGCTCAAGTGGCGGCACCGGCTTCCACCCCAGCTCCCACGGCGGCATCTGCCCCTGCCAAACCCAAGGTTGCAGCCCCCGTCCCGGCGCCAGAACCCGAACCCGCAGGCTTCCTCGACGAACTGCTGGACAACCCCATGCTGCCGGCCGGCGCCGGCGTGCTGCTTGCCGCACTGGGCGGTTTTGCTTTCTGGCGCGTGCGCCAGCGCAAGAAGAACCAGTCCCATATGGACAGTTCTTTCCTGGAAAGCCGCTTGCAGCCCGATTCCTTCTTCGGTGCCAGCGGCGGCCAACGGGTTGACACCAGCTCCGAAAGCGGCAATGCCACCGGCTCCTCACTGGTCTATTCCGCCAGCCAACTGGATGCGGCGGACGATGTCGATCCCGTGGCGGAAGCCGACGTCTATCTGGCCTACGGGCGCGATGTGCAGGCCGAAGAAATCCTGCGCGAAGCGGTGCGTACCAACCCTGGTCGGTTGGCGATCCACACCAAGCTGCTGGAGATTTTCGCCAAACGGCGCGACGCCAAGAACTTCGAAACCACTGCCACCCAGGCCTACCAACTGACCGGCAATACCAGCCCCGAGTGGACCCGTATCTGCGAAATGGGCCTGGCGTTCGACCCCTCCAACCCGCTGTACCAACCCGGCGGCTCTCCCAGCACCGCGGCAGCCACGGGCGCGGCCGGTGACACGTCTGCATTTGGTGCCAGCACCATCCCGGTGGCCCCCCACGCCGAAGCCGGCGACTCGGTCTCCGGCGTCGATCTGGACCTGGACCTCGACTTCTCCCTGGACGAACCCGCCGCCAGCGCCATCTCCGAGGTCACACCCGACAGCTTCACCCAGACCGCAGTCGAAACCGTGAAGATGGACCATGCCGCCGCGGCCGATGCGCCAATGAGCATGGACTTCGACCTGTCCGAAGCCGCTCCCCAGCCCGAGCCCACACCCGTAGCCGCACCGGCACCCGTGGCCGAGCAGGCCGCCCCCGAAGTCTCGCTGTCCATGGACGGCCTCAACCTGTCGGACTCGGGCCACACCCCGCTGCCCGAGTTCAATGCCACCGCCCCCATGCCCGTGGCAGCGGTGGAGCCGCCACCGCCGGCGCCCGCCAGCGATTCCGGCATGCTGGAATTCGACCTGGGTTCCCTGTCCCTGGATTTGGACACCCCCTCTGCCGAAAAACCTGCGGAAGCCCAGGACAGCGTGGGCGAGGACCCGCTGGAAACCAAGCTGGCTCTGGCCCAGGAATTTGTATCCATCGGTGACGAGGACGGCGCCCGTGCGCTGATCGAGGAAGTCGTGGCCGAGGCCAGCGGCGAGATGCGTAGCAAGGCCCAGCGCGCGCTGGCCAATCTGAGCTGACCACGCGCTTCACGGCGCAGTGGGCGTTTAATGCAGGTTTGACCGTTTCGTGAGGGTTGCACTCGGCGTCAGCTACAACGGGCAGGCCTACCAGGGTTGGCAAAGCCAGCCTTCTGGACAAACCGTACAGGACAAACTGGAAAAAGCGCTGGCCGCCTTTGCCAACCAGCGCATCTCCACCCTGTGCGCAGGCCGCACCGATGCCGGCGTGCACGCCCTGATGCAGGTCGTGCACTTCGACACCGACCGCGAACGCACGCCCTACTCCTGGATTCGCGGCACCAATGCCAACCTGCCGCGCGACATTGCCGTGCAATGGGCCGTATCCACCACCGAGGCCTTTCATTGCAGGGCCTGCGCCACCTCGCGACGCTACGCTTATGTGCTACTGGAATCGGTCATTCGCCCCAGTGTGGAGACCGGGCGCGTGGGCTGGACATTCCAGGCATTGGACCAAGCCGCCATGCAGCAGGGCGCGAACTACCTGTTGGGCGAGCACGACTTCACCTCGTTTCGCGCGGCGGAATGCCAGGCCATCAGCCCCATCAAAACCATGCTGGCTATCGACATTCACAAGCGCGGCGCCTACTGGCGCATCGAATTCGAGGCCAGCGCCTTCCTTCACCACATGATCCGCAACATCATGGGCTGCCTGATCCAGATCGGCCAGGGCAAGAAGTCACCCCAGTGGATGCAGACCGTACTTGCCGCGCGCGACCGCCGCGCCGCCGCGCCCACTTTTTCGCCGGACGGCCTGTACTTTCTGGGCCCCCGTTACGACACCCAATGGGGTATGCCGGAACGCACAACTGCGTATGATTGGCTCCCATGAGCCCCAGCAGAACCCGAATCAAAATCTGCGGCCTCACGCGCGAGCAGGACGTTGAGGCAGTAGCCGAAGCCGGCGCCGATGCCGCGGGTTTCGTGCTGTACAGCAAGAGCCCCCGCTATGTCACCCCGGAGCGGGCAGCCATGTTGGCGCGCCGCCTGCCCCCCTTCATCACCCCCGTGCTGCTGTTCGTGAATGCCGCGCCAAGCCTGGTGCGGCAAGCGTGCGAACAGTTGCCCAATGCAACACTGCAGTTCCATGGCGATGAATCGCCACAGCTCTGCCTGGCGTTGGCCAAGGCATCGAGCGAGCGCCCCTACCCCCGGCCTTTTCTGCGCGCGGCACGCATTCCGCTGGGTGACGACGCGCCCGCCTTCGACCTCGTAAAATACGCCCACGATTATTCAAACGCCCAAGCCATATTGCTCGACGCGCATGTTGAGGGGTTCGGCGGCGGCGGCAAGGTATTCAATTGGTCACTGCTTCCTCCAAACGTCAACGCTCACCTCGTCTTGAGTGGTGGACTCACACCTGCAAACGTGGGCGAAGGAATCGCCCTGGTTCGGCCACGCTGTAAGACGCTGGCTGTGGACGTGAGCTCCGGCGTGGAGGCCGTGGACGCTCAAGGCGAGCCCCAAAAGGGCATCAAGGATCCGCAAAAGATCCTCCAATTCGTTGCCGCGGTGCGCGCAGCGGATCTGAAATCCTGAAACATCTTCCGTTCGCCCCGAGCTTGTCGAAGGGCTCCAAGGGCTTCGACAGGCTCAGCCCGAACGGCATTTTTGAAAACGTATCAAGACCATGTACGACTACCACCAACCCGACGCCAGCGGCCACTTCGGCAAGTACGGCGGCAGCTTTGTCTCCGAGACGCTGACCCACGCCATCAACGAGCTGAAGGACGCCTACGCCAAGTACCAGAACGACCCCGAATTCCTGCGGGAATTTCAATACGAGCTGGCCCACTTCGTCGGCCGCCCCTCGCCCGTGTACCACGCGGCGCGCACCAGCCGTGAAATGGGCGGCGCGCAAATCTTCCTCAAGCGCGAAGACCTGAACCACACCGGCGCCCACAAGATCAACAACGTCATCGGCCAGGCCATGCTCGCCAAGCGCATGGGCAAGCCGCGCGTCATCGCCGAAACCGGCGCCGGCCAGCACGGCGTGGCCACGGCCACCATCTGCGCCCGCTACGGCCTGGAGTGCGTGGTCTACATGGGTAGCGAGGACGTGAAGCGCCAAAGCCCCAACGTCTACCGCATGAAGCTGCTCGGCGCCACCGTGGTGCCGGTGGAAAGCGGCAGCAAGACCCTGAAGGACGCGCTGAACGAGGCCATGCGCGACTGGGTGGCCAACGTGGACAACACCTTCTACATCATCGGCACCGTGGCCGGCCCGCATCCCTACCCGATGATGGTGCGCGACTTCCAGAGCGTGATCGGCAAGGAAGCCCTGGTGCAGATGCCCGAAATGCTCAAGGCAGCCGGCTGCAAGGGCGAGCAGCCCGACGCCGTGGTCGCCTGCGTGGGCGGCGGCTCCAACGCCATGGGCATTTTTTACCCCTATGTGCCCTATGCCGATACGCAGTTGATCGGCGTGGAGGCTGCCGGCGAGGGTCTGGACAGCGGCAAGCATGCCGCCTCCATCCAGCGCGGCAGCGCCGGCGTCTTGCACGGCAACCGCACCTACGTGCTGCAGGACGACAACGGCCAGGTCATCGAAACCCACAGCGTCAGCGCCGGGCTGGACTACCCCGGCGTCGGCCCCGAGCACGCCTATCTGGCCGACGTCGGCCGCGCGCAGTACGTGGGCGTGACCGACAAGGAGGCGCTGGAAGCCTTTCACTACCTGTGCCGCACCGAGGGCATCATCCCCGCCCTGGAGTCGAGCCATGCCGTGGCCTACGGCATGAAGCTGGCCAAGACCATGCGTCCGGACCAATCCATTCTGGTGAACCTGTCAGGACGCGGTGACAAGGACATCGGCACGGTAGCCGACCTGAGCCACGGTGAATTCTTCTGCCGACCCAGCTGCACCGGTCAGTCCGTCAAGGGAAACTCCGTTGTAGCCCTCGTGAAATCTGCGTGAGCAGCTACGAAAGTCATAGCATGAACCGCATTGCAATCACCTTCGCTCAACTCAAGGCCCAGAACCGCAAGGCCCTGATCCCCTTCGTTACCGCCGGCTACCCCTATGCCGACGTCACGCCCGAACTCATGCATGGCATGGTCGCCGGCGGCGCCGACGTGATCGAGCTGGGCGTGCCCTTCTCCGACCCCAGCGCCGACGGTCCCGTGATCCAGAAGGCCGGCGACAAGGCCCTGTCCTTTGGCATTGGCCTGGTCCAGGTACTGGACATGGTGCGCGCCTTCCGCCAGACCAACAGCACGACGCCCGTGGTGCTGATGGGCTACGCCAACCCGGTGGAGCGCTACGACCAGAAACACGCCAAGCCCGGCGTGGCGAGTGCCTTCGTGCAGGACGCCGCCGCCGCGGGTGTGGACGGCGTGCTGATCGTCGACTACCCGCCCGAGGAATGCGAGGCTTTCGCCTCCGATCTACGCGCCCACGGCATGGACCTGATCTTCCTGCTGGCGCCCACCAGCACGGAACAGCGCATGCAGCAGGTGGCGCGCGTGGCCAGCGGCTATGTGTACTACGTCTCGCTGAAGGGCGTGACCGGTTCCGGCGCGTTGGACGTCGGTGCGGTGGAGGCCATGCTGCCCACCATCCGCCGCCACATCAGCACACCGGTGGGCGTGGGCTTTGGCATCCGCGACGCCGCCACCGCGCGCGCCATTGCCGAAGTGGCGGATGCCGTTGTCATCGGCAGCAAGATCATCCAGTTGCTGGAGGACCAGCCACGTGAGAAAGTGGCCGCCACCGCCCAAAATTTCCTGCAGGAAATCCGGTCCGCTTTGGACCGATAATGCCTGCCTGTTCCCAATCCGATTGGAAGACCGCACATGAGTTGGCTTGAAAAACTGCTCCCCCCAAAAATCCAACAAACCGACCCGGCCGACCGCCGCAGCGTGCCCGAAGGTCTGTGGGTCAAGTGCCCCAGCTGCGAATCCGTGCTGTACAAGACCGATCTGGAACAGAACCAGAACGTCTGCCCCACCTGCAGCCACCACCACCGCATCGGCGCGCGCGCGCGCCTGAACGTGTTCCTGGACAACGAAGGCCGCTTCGAGATCGCCCAGGAGGTGCTGCCGGTGGACCCGCTCAAGTTCAAGGACAGCCGCAAGTACCCCGAACGCCTGAAAGAGGCCTTGGAAAACACCGGCGAGACCGATGCCCTGGTGGTCATGGGCGGCGCGGTGCACGGCATCAGCCTGGTGGCGGCCTGTTTCGAGTTCGACTTCATGGGCGGATCCATGGGCTCCGTGGTGGGTGAGCGCTTTGTGCGGGGCGTGGAAACCGCCATCGAGCAGAAGGTGCCGTTCCTGTGCTTCACCGCCACCGGTGGCGCGCGCATGCAGGAAGGTCTTTTGAGCCTGATGCAGATGGCCAAGACCAATGCCGCACTGACCCGCCTGGCCAAGAAAGGCCTGCCCTACATCAGCGTGCTGACCGATCCGACCATGGGTGGTGTCAGCGCCGGCTTTGCCTTCGTCGGTGACGTGGTGATTGCCGAGCCCAAGGCGCTGATCGGTTTTGCCGGCCCGCGCGTGATCGAGAACACGGTGCGCGTGACCCTGCCCGAGGGCTTCCAGCGTGCCGAGTTCCTGCAAACCAAGGGTGCGGTGGATCTGATCTGCGACCGCCGCGACCTGCGCAAGACCGTGGCCAACACCCTGGCCATGCTGCAACGCCAGCCGGCGGATGCGGTGATCTAACCGCTTTTAGAACGCCACCAACACCGCCGCCTGCACGTTGCCGAGCACAATGCCGGCAACCTGCAGGATCAGCAGCAACACCAGCGGCGACAGGTCGATGCCGCCCACCAGCGGCACAACACGCCGGATCGGCGACAGCACCGGCATCACCAGGCGCTCCAGAAAGTCCGCCGCCACCGACTGGGTTTGCACCCAGGACAGGATGGCGTAGATGATGACCAGGCCGGTCAGGCCTGAAATGGCCATGCGCACCAGGCCGAATGCCGCCAACACCAGCAAGGAGGCCACGCTGGCACCCATGCCGGTGATGGCCCACAGCACCACGAATTGCACCAACTCGATCAGGAACGCCCCCACCAGGCTGGCCGTGTCCACCCGACCGGCGGCCGGCAGCACGCGGCGCAGCGGCAGCACCAGCCAGTCGGTCAGGGCGAAGATGAAGCGCGCCAGGGGATTGCCCGAGCGGATCGACATGGGGATGCGCTGGTACTGCATGTACAGGCGCAGGAGGCAGGTGCCGGCGATGAGCCCGGCGGCGACTTCCAGCAGGAGCGAGATGATTTGGTAGAGCATGGGTGCGCGTGATTCCTAACCAGCGCCAATGGTAACGCGGCGCACCGCGCCTTCAGGCGGTGGCGCTTGCTGCCGCCTGTTGGTGCCATAGGTCGGTGGCGATGGCGTGCAAGCGCTCGAAGGGAATGGGTTTGGCCAGCACCTCGATGCCGTCGGGCACGCCGCCGCCCGCGGCGATGTCCTGCGGGTCCAGGCCCGACACCACCACGATGGTGGTGTTCGCCACCTCGGGTGACTGGCTGAGCACGCGCAACATCTCGCGCCCGTCCAGGCCCGGCATGCTCAGGTCGGTGATCAGTAAATCGGGATGAGCCCGGGCGATGGCCATCAGGGCGGAGAAGGCGTTGTCATAGGTCACCAGTTGGCCGATCATGGGCCAGCGCCCCAATTGCTCACGGTACAGGCGGCGCAGAACGGCGTTGTCTTCCACCACCATCACGTTCAGGCCCACAGCCGGTGCAACGGGGTCGGGCAATACCGTCAACTCCGCAACCGTGGATGTCGGCCCCCTGTGCAGCAGGCGCTCCAGCGAGTCACGCATCACGCGGCGGTGCCCGCCGGCCGTCTTCCACGCCTCCAGCACACCGCTCTCCACCCATTGCTGGACGGTGCCAATGGAGACGCCCAGCAGCTTGGCTGCCTCGCGGGTCGTGCAGAAGGCACGCTCAATTTGCGGATCCGTGGCCATGTGTTGTCGTAGTTTTGTTGGCTATACCCATACATTCATTGTGGCATAAATATTGGAATTTTTTAATAAAATTTTTTATTTATTTACAATTACTGTCACTTTTTGGAATATTTTGGCATTTCACTAAGTCGCGGTGGCACTTCAGTACGCAGCAAATCCTTGCCGGCGTGCACGGGTTCCCCCACCGGTAGTCCGCTGTTGGTCGCCTCCTGCTGCCAGCCGCCAACTACCACTCTGGGTGTTTTGAACGCAACAAAGGATATGTCATGAGAACCAATCTTCCCGTTACCGCGAACGAGTACGACTTCCCTGGCTCGGAAACCCTGCTCTCCACCACCGACACCAACAGCCGCATCACCTATGCCAACGCCGCATTCATCCGCACCAGCGGCTTTGAGACCGACGAGTTGATGGGCCAGCCCCACAACATCGTGCGCCACCCGGACATGCCGGTCGAGGCCTTTGCCGACATGTGGCGCAGCCTCAAGGCCGGCGAATCCTGGACCGCGCTGGTGAAGAACCGGCGCAAGAACGGCGACCACTACTGGGTGCGCGCCAACGCCACGCCCATGCGCCGCGGCGGCCAGTTGGTGGGCTACCTGTCGGTGCGCACCAAGCCCTCACGCACCGAAATCAATTCCACCGCCGCGCTGTACCGGCGCTTCAAGGACGGCACGGCCGGCAGCGTGGCCTTCCACCGCGGGCTGGTGGTGCGCACGGGCCTGATGCGCTGGGCCAGCACGCTGCAGTTGCTGCCCACCGCCTGGCGCGTGCGCCTGCCCCTGCTGCTGCTGGGCGTGGCCATGACCACGGCGCTGAGCCTGGCCGGTGTGGGCGGCCCTGGCTTGATGGGCGTGGGCGCCACCCTGTTCCTGGGGCTACTGCTGGCCGACCTCTTCATCGAACAGCAGGTCACCACACCGCTGCGCCATGTGCGCGACATGGCACAAGAGGTTGCCACCGGACAGACGGCGCACGACGGCGCCTTCAACCGCTGCGACGACATCGGCATGATCGCCCGCGCCATCAACCAATCGGGCCTGAACCTGCAGTCCCTGATGTCCGATGTGCAGGAGCAGGTCGCCGGCGTCCAGGTGGCCAGCCAGGAGATCGCCACCGCCAACGACGACCTCTCCAGCCGCACCGAGCAGACCGCCTCCAGCCTGGAGGAAACCGCCTCGGCCATGGAACAGCAGACCGCCTCCGTGCGCCAGAACGCCGAAACTGCCCAGCAGGCCAGCCAGCTGGCCCATGCCACCACCGAATCGGCCACGCGCGGCGGCGAGGTCATGGCCAACGTGATCTCCACCATGGCGCTGATTTCCGAGTCCAGCCGCAAGATCTCCGACATCATCGGCGTGATCGACGGCATCGCCTTCCAGACCAACATCCTGGCCCTGAACGCCGCCGTGGAAGCCGCACGCGCCGGCGACCAGGGGCGTGGCTTCGCCGTGGTGGCCTCCGAGGTGCGCTCGTTGGCCGGACGCTCGGCCTCCGCCGCCAAGGAAATCAAGGTCCTGATCGACGACTCGGTGACCAAGGTCGAAGGCGGCTCCAGCCTGGTGGACGACGCCGGACGCACCATGGCCGACATGGTGGCCCAGGTGCGCCGCGTGAGCGACCTGATCGCCGAAATCACCAACGCCTCCAAGGAACAGGCCCTGGGCGTGGCCCAGGTCGGGCAGGCCGTCTCCAACCTCGACGAGATGACCCAGCAGAACGCCGCCATGGTGGAGCAGAGCAGCGCCGCGGCCAACAGCCTGAGCGACCAGGCCCAGCGCCTGAAGGAGGCCGTACAGGTGTTCTCGAACTGAACTCTTAGAATGGAGGGTTATGGCCGCAACACCGGCCCCACTCTCTCACACTATCCGCGCACCGCCATGACCGACCACCAAGCCACCGCCGCCCCGGACGACAACCAGCTCATTCTCGAACGCCGGGAAAAACTCAAGGCCATCCGCGCGCGCCAGGCCGAGGGCAAGGGCGTGGCCTTTCCCAACGACTTCAAGCCCAGCCACAAAGCCGAGCAACTGTTCGACCACTTCCAGCACAAGACCCCCGAGGAACTGACCGCCGCCAACCAGCATGCCAAGGTGGCCGGGCGCATGATGCTCAAGCGCGTCATGGGCAAGGCCAGCTTCTGCACGCTGCAGGACGCCTCCTTTGGCGCCAGCGGTGGACGCATCCAGATCTACGTCAAGCGTGAAGACGTGGGAGAGGAAGTCTACGAAGCCTTCAAGCACTGGGACCTGGGCGACATCGTCGCCGCCGAGGGCGTGGTGTTCAAGACCAAGACCGGCGAACTCTCCATCCACGCCAGCAGCGTGCGCCTCTTGACCAAGAGCCTGCGCCCCATGCCCGACAAGTTCCACGGCGTGGCCGACCAGGAGGTCAAGTACCGCCAGCGCTACGTGGACCTGATGACCGACGAGGCCGCCCGCAAGCGCTTCGTGGCGCGCAGCAAGGCCGTCAGCGGCATCCGCGACTTCATGGTGCAGCACGACTTCCTGGAAGTGGAGACACCCATGCTCCACCCCATTCCCGGCGGCGCCAATGCCAAGCCCTTTTCCACCCACCACAACGCGCTGGACCAGCAGATGTTCCTGCGCATTGCGCCCGAGCTCTACCTCAAGCGCCTGATCGTGGGCGGCTTCGACCGCGTGTTCGAAATCAACCGCAACTTCCGCAACGAAGGCATCTCGGTGCGCCACAACCCCGAGTTCACCATGATGGAGTTCTACGCGGCCTACTGGAACTACCAGGACCTGATGAACTTCACCGAAGCCCTGGTGCGTGACGCCGCCATCAAGGCCGGCGACAGCCTGCAACTCACCTACGGCGGACGGGCCGTGGACCTGGAAAAACCGTTCGAGCGCCTGACCATCCTGCAGGCGATTGACAAGTACACCGACGCCGGCACCCACGTCAACGATGCCGCCTGGCTGATCGAATCCCTGCGCAAGCTGGGCCTGACCGAGGCCAAGCACAACCTCTCCACCCGCAGCCTGGCCAGCCTGCAGGTCCTGTACTTCGAGGAAGTGGTGGAAGAGAAGCTGTGGAACCCCACCTTCATCTGCGAGCACCCGGTCGAGATCTCGCCCCTGGCCCGCGCCAGCGACACCCGCCCCGAGGTGACCGAGCGCTTCGAGCTCTACATCACCGGCCGTGAATTCGGCAACGGCTTCTCCGAGCTCAACGACGCCGAAGACCAGGCCGCGCGCTTCCACGCCCAGGTGGCCGCCAAGGACAGCGGCGACGACGAAGCCATGTACTACGACCACGACTTCGTACGCGCCCTGGAATACGGCCTGCCCCCCACCGGCGGCTGCGGCATCGGCATCGACCGCCTGATGATGCTGCTGACCGACAGCCCCAGCATCCGCGACGTCATCCTCTTCCCCGCCCTGCGGCGCGAGGCATAGAGCGAAATGCGACGCTAGCCCTCGTCAAACCTGCGTGAGCAGCTATGAAACCTATAGCACATCAGAGCTGGAAGTTTCTGCAGGGCTACCCGCCAGACACCCTGGCCCAGGTGCGGCAGATGTTGGCCGACGAGCGCGTCGGCGCGTGGCTGCTGCGCAAGTACCCAGGGGGCCACGGCCTGCGCACCGACCGCGCCCTGTACGACTACGTGCAGGCGCTCAAGCAGCAGCACCTGCGCGGCGCCGAGCCCGTGAGCAAGGTGGTCTATGACAGCAAGCTGCAGATCGTGCAACACGCCCTGGGCACGCACACCAACATCGCCCGTGTGCAGGGCAGCAAGCTCAAGGCCAAGCGCGAGATCCGCGTCGCCGCCCTGTTCAAGGACACGCCCGAACCCTTCTTGCGCATGATCGCGGTGCACGAGCTGGCCCACCTGCGCGAACGCGAGCACGACCGCGCCTTCTACCAGCTGTGCACCCACATGGAGAGCGACTACCACCAGCTGGAGTTCGAGGTCCGGCTGTACCTGACCCATCTGGACGCCACCGGCGTCGCGCTGTGGAAGCTGCCATGACCCTGACGGCGCGCACCCGCTTCATCTGGACCTTCACGGCCGTCTATGCCGTGCTGGCGCTGGGTTGGATCTTCCTGTCCGACCAGTTGCTGTCCATGTTCACGGACCTGGAGTCCATGGTCTGGCTGTCGACCGCCAAAGGCTTCTTCTTCGTGGCCGTGACGGCGGCCATGTTCTTCTTCGGGCTGAAATCGGTTCCCGCGCAAGAGACCGACAGCGGCGAGCCCCTCATCACCGCGCTGGCCAGGGGCGTCGGCAGCCCACGCAGCCGCTGGCCGCTGTATGTGTTCGCCGTGGCGGTGTCGGTCAGCGCCCTGTTGCTGCGCCTGACCATGGCCACGCCCGTGGCCGAGCGGCCCATGCTGATCCTGTTTGTGCTGCCGGTGATTCTGAGCGCCATGCTGGGCGGCCTCGGGCCTGGCCTGGTGTCCACCGCCGTGGTGGCCCTGTGCACCAACTACTTCACCCTGGCGCCCGTCGGCAGCCTGGTCTTGCCCTTGGGCAGCGACCTGCTGCAGTGGTGCATCCTGATCTTCAACGGCGTGGCCATCAGCGTACTCGCCGAGATGCTGCGCGTGGCCAGCGCGCGGGCACAGGCCCGCCACCGCCTGCTCGACGTGGTGATCTCGGGCACCTCGGACGCCGTCTTCATCAAGGACCTGAAGGGCCGCTACCTGCTGGTCAACGCGGCGGCCGCGCAGTTCCTGGGCCGGCCCGTGGCCGACATCCTGGGCAAGGACGACAGCCAGCTGTTTTCCGCCGAATCGGCAGGCGCGCTGACGGAGATTGACCGGGCCATCATGCAAAGCGGCCGGATGCAGACCCATGAGGAGCATCTGTCCTTCCTCGGCGGCGATACCTTGGACTTCTCCGTCACCAAAGGTCCGGTGCTGGATGAGCAGGGCCAGTGCATCGGCCTGTTCGGTATTTCGCGCGACATCACCGAGCGCAAGGAAGGCGCCCGCCAGGTGCAACGCAACGAGCGCCGCCTGACGCGCGTGATCGAAGGCTCCGACCAGGGCTACTGGGACTGGGACCTGCGCAACAACACCTTCGAGGTCAGCGCCCGCTGGGAGGCGATGCTGGGCTACGCGCCCGGCGAGATGGATGTGTCCGTGGAGAACTGGCCCAACCTGGTTCACCCGGACGATTTTCCGGCGGTGCAAGAGTCCTTTCAGCGCCACATCGACGGTGACGCGCCCCTGCACCAGGCCGAGTTCCGCGCGCGCACCCAGTCCGGCGATTGGCGCTGGATCCTGACGCGCGGGCGCATCGTGGAGCGCGATGCCGCCGGCAAGCCGCTGATCATGTCCGGCACCCACACCGACATCACCGAGCGCAAGCAGTTCGAGTTGGCCCAGCGCGAGGCCAGCACCGTGTTCGCCAGCAGCTACGAGGGCATCATGGTGGTCAGCCCGCAGATGCGCATCACCAAGATCAATCCGGCCTTCACCCGCATCACCGGCTATGGCGCGGACGAGGTCGTGGGCCGGTCACCCAGCATCCTGTCCTCAGGCAAACAGGACGGCGCGTTCTACCGAGCCCTTTGGGATGCCCTCCACCAGCACCACTTCTGGAGCGGCGAACTGTGGAACCGGCGCAAGAACGGCGAGCTGTACGCCGAGCTGTTGTCCATCTCCACCGTGCGCGACGCCAGCGGTGCCGTCCAGCACTACGTGGGCGTGTTCTCCGACATCAGCCAACTCAAGGCGCACGAGGCCGAGCTGGACCACATCGCCCATTACGACCCGCTCACCGACACGCCCAACCGCCGCCTGCTGGGCGACCGGCTGGAGCAGGCCATCGCACGCGCGCGGCGCGGCGGCTGCAGCCTGGCCGTGTGCTACCTGGACCTGGATGGCTTCAAGGCCATCAACGACCGCCTGGGCCACGCTGTCGGCGACGCCCTGCTGGTGGGCGTGACCCACAACCTCCAGCATGTGCTGCGCGCCGACGACACGCTGGCGCGCATCGGCGGTGACGAATTCGTGCTGCTGCTGTCCGACATTGCCACGCCCGAGGAATGTTCCACCATCCTCGACCGCGTGCTGGGCGCCACCAGCATCCCGGTGACGGTGGAAGAGCATGTGCTGAGCACGTCCGCCAGCATCGGCGTGAGCCTGTACCCGGCCGACGACGCCGACGCCGACACCCTGTTGCGCCACGCCGACCAGGCCATGTACCTGGCCAAGGAGGCCGGCAAGAACCAGTACCACCTGTTCGACCCGGCCGCCGACCGCCAGGTGCAGGAGCACCGCAAGGTCCTGGAGACCCTGCGCAAGGCGTTGGCCGAGCAGCAGTTCGTGCTGCACTACCAGCCCAAGGTCAACCTGCTGACCGGCGAACTGGTGGGCGTGGAGGCCCTGATCCGCTGGCAGCACCCCACGCGCGGCCTGCTGGCCCCGGCCGAATTCCTGCCCTTCCTGGACGGCACCGACCTGGAACGCCCGCTGGGCGAGTGGGTCATCCGCAGCGCGCTGGCGCAGGGTGCCGCCTGGGCACGCGCGGGCCACCCCGTCACCGTCAGCGCCAACATCAGCGCCGCCCACCTGCTGCAACCGGGCTTCTGCGAATACCTGCGGGCCCAGCTGGAGCAGTACCCCGACCTACCGGCCCAGCGCCTGGAGTTGGAGGTGCTGGAAACCGCCGCCCTGGCCGACATGGACCTGGCCGTGACCGTGCTGCAGCGCTGCCGGCTGCTGGGCGTGCACTTTGCGCTGGACGACTTTGGCACCGGCTACTCGTCACTCACCTACCTGCGCAAGCTGCCGGTGGACCTGCTGAAGATCGACCAGAGCTTCATCCGCGACATGCTGGTGGACCCGGACGACCTGGGCATCGTCGAGGGCGTGATCCGCCTGGCCGGCGCCTTCAACCGCCCGGTGCTGGCCGAAGGGGTGGAGACCCTGGAGCACGGCGCCGCCCTGCTGCGCCTGGGCTGCCACCTGGCCCAGGGCTACGGCATCGCCCGCCCCATGCCGGCCCAGCAGCTGTTCGACTGGCTGGCGCGCTGGCGCCAGGACGCCGCCTGGGCCCGCATCGCCACCCCGTCCTGACATCGACCACGGCGGGTATCACCCAAGGACGCTATCGTTTTTATAGCGTCTCACGCACCATCCACGAGGGCCATATGCCACAATGGCCGCCCATCATCCGTTTGCAAGGAGTCTGCCCATGTCCCGTCCCGCTGTGTGGGCCACCAAGATCGCGGCCCTGATCCAGGGTGGCAACAGCGCGGCCGCGCTGGCCCAGATCAAGGTGGCGCCGTCCGTGCGCGACGTCGAACAGCTGCGCACCCTGCTCCTGCGCCAGGGCCTGATGGCGCGCGACCCCAACCTGGACAGCGCCACGCTGGACCAGATCGCCGCACTCAAGGGCTCGCGCCTGCACCGCGCACCCTGACCCCGACGCCTCGCCCTCTAACCTGCCAGGAGAACACGTCGTGATCCATTGGATGTCCCGCCTGCTGCTGGGCAGCGCCTGTACCCTGGGCCTCGTGGCCTGTGCGCAAGACACGCGCCCGCCCCTGACCAACGTGCCGCCACCACCCGACCTGCTGGGCGCCAGCGCACCCGTCGCGGCACCCACCGGCGCGGGCAGCGTGCTGCGCATCGTGGTCCAGCTGAAAGCCCCCACCCAGGCCACCGACCCCGTCTGGCTGCGCGCCCTGCAGGACCAGGCCAAGGCGCCGGTGCAGTACGTGGCTGCCGTATCAGCCGACACCCACGTCTACGCCCTGCTGTGGAGCGCCGAGCGCAGCACGGACGAACTGCTGCAACGCCTGTCCCAGCTGAGCGCGGTTGCGCACGTCGAACTCGACGCCCGCAGCAAAGCCCACTGACCGCCCCATCCAACCGCTTCGCCATGCCCGCCATTCGACACCTGCTTGCTCCTCTGTGCCTCCTGCTGGGCGCCACCTCCACCAGCCTGGCCCCGGCGCAGACCGCGACCGACAGCACCGCGTCCGCCACACGCTACCAGCGCCTCATCATCCAATTCCGCGACGACAGCGCCGGGCGCAACCGTGCCCAGAGCGCGGCCGACGGCCAGACCCGCATCCAGGGACTCAACCACCCCACGCTGGGCTACCTCAAATCCGTCTCGCCCCTGGCCCACGTGGCGCGCACCGCACAGCCCCTGCGCCGCGCCGAACTGCAGGCCTTGGCGCAATCGGTGGCACGCGACCCGCGCGTGGCGTACGCCGAGATCGACGAGCCCGTCTACCCCCACTTCACACCGAATGACCCGCTCTACGCGAGCCAGCAATGGAACCTGAAGGCGGCCAACGTGGAAATCGGCGGCGCCAACCTGCCCAACGCCTGGGGCCGCACGGTGGGCGGCGCGCCGCTCAATGGAGCTGGCGTGACAGTGGCCGTGCTCGACACCGGCTACCGCCCGCACGCCGATCTGGTAGCCAACATCCTGCCCGGCTACGACTTCATCGCCGCCGATGGCCCGGGGGACTACACCACCGCCAACGACGGTGACGGCCGCGACCCCGACGCAACCGACCCCGGCGACTGGAACACCCAGCCCCTGCTGTGCGACGTGGCCAACTCCTCCTGGCACGGCACGCACACGGCCGGCATCATCGGCGCGCTGGGCAACAACGCCACCGGCATCACCGGCATTGCCTATGGCGCACGCATTCTGCCGCTGCGCGTGCTGGGCGTGTGCGGCGGCTACACCTCCGACACGGCCGCCGCCATCCTGTGGGCGGCGGGTCTGAACGTGCCCGGCGTGCCGGCCAATCCCAATGTGGCCAAGGTCATCAACATGAGCTTCGGGCGTAGCGGCAGTTGCTCGGCCACCTACCAGAACGCCATCACCGCCGCCCGCAACGCCGGCGCGGTGCTGGTCGTCTCCACCGGCAACGACTATTCCCGCAGCACCATCTCCCAGCCGGCCAACTGCTCGGGTGTGATCGCCGTCACCGCTCATACCAGCAGCGGCGGCAACGCGGACTACGCCAACGTCGGGCCCGGCACCACCATCAGTGCGCCGGGCAGCGCCATCACCACCACCAGCAACACCGGCATCACCACGCCGGGCGACGACAGCTACAGCGCCCACTCGGGCACCAGCTTTTCCGCCCCCCACGTGGCGGGCGTGGCGGCCCTGATGGCACAGATCCAGCCCGGCATCAGCCCGGCGGAGCTGCAGACCTACCTGGTGAACTCGGCACGCCCGCACCCGGCGGGCACCTACTGCGCCGGGCGCAGCGACTGTGGCGCCGGCCTCTTGGACGCCTTCCGCGCCGTGACCACGCTGCTGCAGGCGCGCGGCATCGGCAACGTCGCACCGGTGGTCAACGCCATGGCCACCCAGTACGTGCTGCCGGGCGCGGCCTTGCAGTTCACCGTGACCAGCAGCGACGCCGAGGGCGACGCCGTGAGTTACAGCGTGAGCGGCGTGCCCACCGGCGCCAGCTTCGACACCAACACCGGCGTCTTCAGCTGGCCCAAGGCCCAGCCCCTGGGCGACTACACCCTGGTGGTGCAGCCCACCGACGGTGCCAGTACCGGGGCCAGCACCACCATCACGATCTCGGTAACCAACACCATTCCGGCCACGCCGCCCACGGTGCCGACCACGCCCACGACACCCACCACGCCGGTGGCTACCGGTGGCGGGGGCGGTGCGCTGGGTCTGTGGGATGGGTTGGGCGTGGCCCTGCTACTGGCCGCCAGCGCCTGGGTGCGTGCGCCGCGCCGCAGCCGTGCGCTGCAGCGCATACAGGCCCGCAACGGCTACTAGGCCGCCCAGGGCCCCGGCCTCGTGCGCCGGGGTGTAGGTGGGAAAGCCTAGCCAGCCGGGCTGTGCACCGGTGCCGTGCTGCCACACCAGTTTGATGGCCAGGCCCGCCAACACACCCGCGCCCAGCCAGGACGGGGGCAACCGTCCGATGGTTTGACTGGGCCGTTGCAGCAGCAGAGCGAGCGCGGCGCCCGCCGCCAGCCCATGCAGGGCACCGGAAGCACCGGCGTACCAGGCGCAGTGGGTATCCAGCGCCAGCACCACGGCCACGCCCAGTTGCCCGCCCACAGCGGCTGCAACCAGCCAGCGCGGTGCCACGTGGCCCCAGAAAGCCACCAGCAGCGCGGCGAACCCCACCGCATTGGCCAGGCCATGCGCCCAGCTCAGGTGCACCCATTGCGCCGTCAGCAGTTGCCACCAGGCACCCGCCAGAAACTCGGCGCGGACGAACACGTCAGACGATCCAGTCCAGCGCCTGCATGTAGGCCGGCTGCACCATCAGCGTGTCCCAATCGGGCGCCACTGTGGTGGGCAGCAGGGCACGGCGGCGCAGCTCGCTGGCCTCGCTGGCCTGCCAATGGCCCTTGACCTGGGACTCGGTCAGGCCGGCGATCAGGTCGTCAATGGCGCGGCCACCGCCCTCGCTGGTGGGCAGGGACTGGTTGCACAGCAGCACCAGGTCGCAACCGGCCGTGAGCGCGGCCACGGCGGCCTCGCTGTAGCTGACCGTGCGGCCATCGATCTGGCGGGCACCGGCCATGGACAGGTCGTCACTGAAGATGGCGCCGCCAAAGCCCAGCTGGCCGCGCAGGATGTCGTTCAGCCACACGCTGGAAAAGCCTGCCGGGCGCGCGTCCACCTTGGGGTAAATCACGTGGGCCGGCATCACGCTGGCGGTGGTGGTGTTCAGCCAGCGGTAGGGGGCGGCGTCGTCGGCCAGGATGGCCTTCTGGCTGCGCTTGTCCACGGGGATATCCACGTGCGAGTCGGCCTTCACAAACCCGTGGCCGGGGAAGTGCTTGCCACAGTTGGCCATGCCGCTTTGCAGCAGGCCGTGCATCAGGCTCTTGGCCAAGAGGCTCGCCACGCGCGGATCGCGGTGGAAGGCGCGGTCGCCAATGACGCTGCTCTCACCATAGTCGAGGTCCAGCACCGGGGTGAAGCTCAGGTCCACGCCGCAGGCGCGCAGTTCGGCGCCCAGCACGTAGCCGCAGGCGGTGGCGGCATTGGTGGCGTCCAGCGGACCGGCCTTGCGGGCCGACACCGTCCCTGCTGGCGCGGCCATCCACATCTCGCCCAGGGCGCGCATGGGCGGCAGGTGGGTGAAACCGTCGGTCTTGAAGCGCTGCACGCGCCCGCCCTCGTGGTCCACGCAGATCAGCAGGTCGGCGCGCAGCGCCTTGATCTCGGCGCACAGGGCCGTAAGCTGGGCACGGTCCTGCCAGTTGCGCGCAAACAAAATCAGGCCGCCCACCAGCGGATGCTGCAGGCGCTGGCGGTCCACCGGGCTCAGGGTGGTGCCGGCGATGTCGATGATGAGGGGGGCGTGGAAGGACATGGCGGAGTTGGAAGTGCGGTGGAGTTTGCTATGAATTCAATAGCTGCCTGCGCACATTGTACGAGGGCTGGTGGCCTTTTTCCTTATAAGACCCAGGAGCCGTCCGCCTTTGGTGCACACTACGCCCATGCTCGGCCCCCTGACCCAAGCCTTGATCGATTCCGTCTGCCCCGCGCCCCAGCGCGCGGCGGTGGCGAACCTGCTCTCGCAGCGCTGCGCCGGCAACCTGCCCGGCGTGGGCACCACGCCCGACTGGCAGGCGCTGATCGACCGCGTGCAGTTGGCCACGCTACGGGGTTCGGACTGGGACCTCTCCCGCATCACCCGCGCGGTGGAGCTGGCCAATACCGACTGGCGCGACGTGCTCATGGGCGCCGGCTTTGGCCACAGTCTGCGCACCCACGTTCAGTGGCAGGCGGATGCCCTGCTCAGCGGCGACATCAGCTGACCCATGGCCACCACTCCCGCACCCGGCCCCGATTTCCCCACCCTGGTGACGCCCCGCCTGCGCCTGCGCGAGACCAGCACCGGCCCTGTTCGCCATCAACTCCTTCAACACCATGAACCTGCAAACTCTCCTGGGCATTGAGCTGCCCATCATCCAGGCGCCCATGGCCGGCGTGCAAGGCAGCGCCCTGGCCGTGGCCGTGTCCAACGCCGGCGGCCTGGGCTCCCTGCCCTGCGCCATGCTCGACACCGATACCCTGCACCGGGAGCTGGCCGCCATCCGGGCCCAGACCACGCGGCCCTACAACGTCAACTTCTTCTGCCACCAGCCGCCCACGCCGGACGCGGCGCGCGAGGCGGCCTGGCGCGCACGGCTGGCGCCCTACTACACGGAGCTGGGTCTGGATGCCGCGAATGTGCCGGCGGGCTCGGCCCGCCACCCCTTCACTGCGGAGGCGGCCGACCTGCTCGCGGCCTTCGCGCCGCCAGTGGTCAGCTTCCACTTCGGCCTGCCATCACCCGAACTGCTGGCGCGGGTGCGCAGTTGGGGCGCCAAGGTGCTGTCCAGCGCCACCACGGTGGCGGAAGGCCTGTGGCTGCAGGACCATGGCGTGGATGCGGTGATCGCCCAGGGCCTGGAGGCCGGCGGCCACCGCGGCATGTTCCTCAACCAAGACATCAGCACCCAGGTCGGCACCCTGCCCCTGGTGGCGCAGTTGGTGCGCGCCTTGCGCGTGCCGGTGATTGCCGCCGGTGGTATAGCCGACGCGCGCGGCGTGGCCGCCGCCCTGGCCCTGGGTGCCGCCGGCGCCCAGGTGGGCACGGCCTACCTGCTGTGCCCCGAGGCCACCACCAGCGCCCTGCACCGCGCGGCACTCCAGGACGCCTCGTCACGCCACACCGCGCTCACCAACGTATTCACCGGACGGCCGGCACGCGGCATCGTCAACCGCGCCATGCGCGAGCTGGGGCCCATGAGCGATGCCGCGCCCCGCTTTCCACTGGCCACCGGCGCGATGGGCCCGCTGCGCGCTCGCGCGGAGTCGCTGGGCAGCAGCGACTTCTCGCCGCTGTGGGCCGGGCAGGACTGCAGCGGCTGCAGCGCCGTGCCGGCGGCCGCGCTCACCCGTGCGCTGGCGGACGTGGGCGCGCCGCGATAAGCGCCCTACACTGGTGCCTGCTGTATCGCACGAACCCCAATTAAGGCATGACCGGCATGGCACAGGACGACATCAGTTTCACGGACTTCATCGCGTCGACGATCCACGACATGAAGAATTCGCTGAACGTACAAATCAGCGAACTGGAAAAGGTGGCGGCGCAATGCCGCGCCAACGGCGACCAGCAGACCTACAACGACCTGGGCCGCGTGATCTACCAGTCCAGCCGCATGAACGCCAACCTGATCCAGCTGCTGAGCCTGTACAAGCTGGGGAGTTCCATCTACCCCATCGACATCAGCGAACACGCCATCGCCGAGGTGCTGGAAGATGGCATTCTGCAAAGCCGCAGCATCATGGAATTCAAGGGTGTGACCGTCAGCGTGGATTGCGACCCCGGCCTGTACTGGTACATCGACCGCGACCTGGTCACCGGCGTGCTGACCAATGCCTTGAACAATGCCTACCAGTACACCAAGGACCGCATCCGTGTGGCCGCCCAGGTGGTGGATGGTTGCCTGGAGCTGCGGATCGAGGACAACGGCGCGGGCTACCCGGCCCACATGCTGCTGCAGGAGAGCATCACCTCCAACAAGGGCATCAACTTCCTCAACGGCAGCACCGGGCTGGGATTTTATTTCTCCACCCGCGTGGCCCAGATGCACCACAACGGCGAACGCACGGGCACGCTCACCACCGAGAACGGCGGCGCGCTGGGCGGCGGCTGCTTCGTGCTGCGCCTGCCCTGACGACAACACACAAGAAGAAAGGTTTCGGCCATGTCGGCTTCCCTCACCCAGGCCAGGATTCTGGTGATTGACGACTTCCAGGGCATGCGCACCATGCTGCGCGACTTTCTGCGCGCCATGGGCGTGACCAAGGTGGACACCGCCTCCAACGGACGCGAGGCCATCAGCCAGCTGCGCAATGCGCGCTACGACATCGTGATCTGCGACTTCAACCTGGGCCTGGGCCAGAACGGCCAGCAGGTGCTGGACGAGGCGCGCATGCACGACCTGGTGGGCGTGTCCACCATCTGGGTCATGGTCACGGCCGAGAAGACCACCGACATGGTCATGGGCACGGCCGAGGTCAAGCCCGACGACTACCTGCTCAAGCCCATCAACCAGGGTCTGCTGGAAAGCCGCCTGGAAAAGCTGATCCAGCGCAAGCAGACCCTGCGCGGCATCGAGGAGGCCATCAAGGCCAAGGACTTCATGGCCGCCATCGCCCAGTGCGACCAGCAGCTCAAGGCGCCCGGCACGGCCAACCCGCAGGAAATCCTGCGCATCAAGAGCGACCTGCTACTGACCGTGGGCGACTACGGCGCGGCCAAGGCCGTCTTTGAATCGGTGCTGGCCGCGCGCAGTGTGCCCTGGGCCCGCACCGGCCTGGGCAAGATTGCCTTCCACGTCGGGCGCTACGCCGAGGCGCGCGACATCTTCCAGCAGGTGCTGGCGGACAACCGCATGTTCATGGAGGCCTCGGACTGGCTGGTCAAGACACTGGACGCCCTGGGCGCCGCGGAACAGGCGCAGCAGGTGCTGCTGGAGGCGGTCAAGCTCTCGCCCAACTCCGCCACCCGCCAGAGGGCCCTGGGCGACACGGCGCTGCGCAACGGTGCGCTGGACGTGGCCCAGGCGGCGTTCGAGAAGACCATCAAGATCAGCGAGTTTTCACCGCACAAGAGTGCGTCGGCCTTCACCGGCCTGGCCAAGGTGCTGACCAGCCAGGGCACGCCGGAAGAGGCGCTCAAGGTGCTGGCCAAGGGTCGCACGGCGTTTCGCGACAGCCCCGAGGCCGCCATCCAGACCGCCGCGGCCGAAGGCGTGATCTACCAGCAGATGGGCGATACCGACAAGGTCAAGGCCGCCCTGGGCCAGGTGGAGCAGATGATGTCCACCCTGCCCGGCAAGGTCGGCCCCGAGGCCGCGCTGGACCTGGCGCAGAGCCTCCTGGCCATGGGCCAGAAGGACCAGGCCTGCGAGTTGATGCGCGACCTGGTGAAGAACAACCACGAGAACGTCGCCCTCTCGCGCCAGGTGGAGGCGGTGTTCGACAACGCGCAGTTGGGCGAGATCGGCCGCTCGCTGATCCAGCAGTCGCAACAGGAGGTGGTGGCCATCAACAACCAGGGGGTGCTGCTGGCCAAGCAGGGCCAGTACCTGGAAGGCGCCAAGCTGCTGCGCACCGCGGTGGAGAACCTGCCCAACAGCGAGGTGGTGATCATGAACTTGTGCGGCCTGCTCATCGGCCTGATGCACCAGGAAGGCCGCAGCGAAGACCTGACGCGCGAAGTGCGCGACCTGCTCGACCGCGTGGCCCACATCAACCCGGCCAATAAAAAATACCACTTGTACCTGGACGCCATCAACCGGGGGCAGTAAGCCCGCGGCGCTTACTGCTGCACGCCCGTGGCCCAGGCCTTGCGAATCTGCCTTCCGCACTGGGCGGATGCATACCAACCGGCATCGACCCGTCGCGCCACGACACCGTAATAGCTGCGGCTGGCGTCTATCCAGGGGTAGAAGCCAAAGGCGCCCGGGCTGCTGAATGCACCATCGCCCACGACGGGATCATCTTCGACCCAGTGGCCGATGGAGTAGTGCCAACTCTCGCTGGCCGGCACCGGGGTACTCAGGGCTTGGCCGCTGGGGCATGTGGCGGGATTGGTGCAGACGGCGTTGCTGCCCAGCAGACCACTGATCGCCAGGTTGCCGTTCAGTATCTTGCGCAAGAAGCGTGCGTAGTCGCTTGCCGTGCTCACCCCGCCACCCGCCGGCTGGGGCTCGGAGTAGTACAGGCCAATGTCGGAACCAATTTGTGAGCCGATCTCCGTTGCAAATGCGGCATTGTTCATCGCACCAAGCCCCATGACCGCATTCGCATGATTTTGCATGTGGCCGCCGTTGTAGAAGAACTGGCCATCCGTGGCGTTGGAGTGCACGCCGTTGAGCAAATAGTCCGTGCAGCTGCCGATGGTTTGACCCGGCAGGCAACTGCTGAAATTGGTGTAGCCGCTGCGAAAGGTCAGGTACTTGATGTCGCCGCTGCTCAGCGCGCCGCCACGCTTTTGCGCGACGTACGCCGCGTACAGCCACTTGGAGGATGACGCGATGCTCATCCACGTACTGGCAGTGTAGACGGAGGGGTCCACCGCGCTGTTGACCGAGCCCGAGGCCAGGGGTGCCGTCTTGTCGCCAATCTCCCAGTAGAACGGCGCGACTGCGGTGCAGTTGTTGGCCTTGCTCTGGGCCGTTGCACTGGCCGCCGCGGCACGTTGCGCATTGGTCGGGCCGGAGCCCGGCGTTGCACTGAGCAACGTGTAGGAGCCGATGGTGGCGCGCACATTGTTGTAAGTGGCCCCCTGGTACACGACGGCACCCAAGGTGAGAACGCTGGTAGCGGGGTCGAAGCTGTCTGCTTGCGGCGCGCCCGCGTCGATTCCCAGCAGCACATAGCTGTTGAGGGTCACGGACACGTTGGTGTAAGGCGTCCCCGCGACCGAGATGGCGGGAATGCGCAGCAGTTGGCTCTGGGCATCGAACGTATCGGCGGCCTGCACCACGAGTGGCGTGCCGAATGACAGCAACGCTGCGGCACAGACAGCAACCTTGCGAACACCTGCAGTGGGCATGAATCCTCCTGATGTCAGACTCTACGAAATAGGGACAGCCGCCGGCTCCAACAGCCTGCACACCATCTCACCAGGGTTCGGTGAACTGTTTGTAAACGGGGCGAAAAGTTGTGAAGAAAGTGGCAACAAACCTGCGGCACAAAACAAGAAGATTGCTACGAAAATAGTAGCTGCATACGCCGCATTGGCGAGGGCTAACGCGTCATTTGTCTTGCAACGATTGCGCGAACTCCACGACACAGAAGCTGGCCGCGTAGTCCGTCTCATCCGTCACACTGATGTGCGCGCTGAGCTGGCGCTCCTCGAACCAGTCCTTCAGCCCGCCATGCAGCACGATGGTCGGTGCGCCGCTGGGTAGCTTGGCGATTTCGCAGGCGCGCCAGGTCATGGGCATGCGCATGCCCAGCCCAATGGCCTTGCTGAAGGCTTCTTTGGCGGAGAAACGGGTGGCCAGGTAGCGGATACCGCGCTCGGGCCAGCGTGCGCTGCGGGCCTTCCAGGTGGCGTATTCGCCCTCGCTCAGGATCTTTTCGGCAAAGCGGTCGCCGTGGCGCGCAAGGCTTTCGCGGATGCGGCGCACGTCGCAGATGTCGGTGCCGATGCCGTAAATCACTTCAGGCAGTCCAGATAGGCCTTGATGGTGGCCGTGTAACCCAGTTCCAGCGCGTCGGCAATCAGGGCGTGGCCGATGGACACCTCCTGCAAACCCGGCACGGCGCGGGCGAAGGCAGCCAGGTTATCGCGGTTCAGGTCGTGGCCGGCGTTGACGCCCAGGCCCGCATCCAGTGCGGCCTGCGCGGCGCGGGCGAAGCGCTGCAACTGCGCGTCCTGCTGGGGGGTGCCCCAGGCGGCGGCATAGGGTTCGGTGTAGAGCTCGATGCGGTCGGCGCCAACGGTCTTGGCGGCGGCCATGGCCTGAGTCTCGGCATCCATGAACAGGCTCACGCGCAGACCCAGGGCGTGGGCCTGGTCGATGACGGGCTTGAGCCGCTTGGCATCCGCAGGGAAGCTCCAGCCGTGGTCGCTGGTGAACTGGCCTTCCGAGTCGGGCACGAAGGTGACCTGGTGTACCGGCAGGCCGCGTTGACGCAGGTCGCGCACGCAGTCCATCAGGTTGTGGAAGGGATTGCCTTCGACATTGAATTCGCGGTCGGGCCAGGCCTGCAGCAGCGCGGCCAGGTCAGTCACGTCGTCGGCGCGGATGTGGCGCGCATCCGGGCGCGGGTGCACGGTGATGCCCGCGGCACCCGCCTGCAGGCACAGCGTGGCCGCGCGCGTGACGCTGGGAATGCCCAGGTGGCGCGTGTTGCGCACCAGGGCGACCTTGTTGAGATTGACGGAGAGATGGGTTCGCGTGGCTGTATTCATGGCTTAGAGGCTTTGGATGTCCATCATCATCTGCCGCGTGCGCAGGGTTTTGACTCCACAATGGTAGTGCAGCAGGGTTCGCAGTTGCGGCTTGAGTTCGCTGGCCACGGCGGCGCAGGCACGCAGCGTGGTCGTGAAGGGTGCGCCGTCTTCGAGCGCGGCCTGCAGATCGGCCCACTGGGCGCCGTTGAGGCTGGCACGGTCATCAGCATGCGCCAAGCGCAGGCCGCCTTCGGGGACCAGGCAGTAATGGTCGTGGGCATCCAGTCCGCCCAGCGTCATCGTCTGCACATCCAGTTGCGGCAGCAGGCCGATTTCGCGCAAGAGCAGCAGCTCGAAGGTGCGCAGCGCGGCCTGCAGGGCCTCGCCGTGTTCGCTGGCCAGTACCTGCACCACGTTGGCGTAGACATCGAACAGCACCGGGTGCGGATCGTCGCGGGCCAGCAGAGTCAGCAGCAGTTCGTTGAGGTAGTAGCCCGAGAGCAGCGCGTCGCCGGTGGGCATGACGTGGCCACCCTGCCACTCGGCGCTTTTCAGGGTGCGGATTTCGGCGTCGCCGCCATAGGCCACGTGCAGCATCTGCAAGGGCAGAAGCACCGGGCGAAAACTGGAAGTGGGCCGCTTGGCGCCCTTGGCCACCAAAGCCACGCGGCCGTGGCGGCGCGTGAAGACTTCCAGGATCAGGCTGGACTCGCTCCAGTCGTAGCGGTGCAGCACATAGGCTGGTTCATCGGAGATGCGTTTGGTGGCCACGCAAACCGGTGCTACTCGTAACCGAAGGAGCGCACCCGCGCCTCGTCATCCGCCCAACCCGAACGCACCTTGACCCAGAGCTCAAGGAAGACCTTGGCACCGGCCAGCTTTTCCAGCTCAACGCGGGTTTCCATGCCAATGCGCTTGATGCGCTCGCCCTTGTCACCAATGACCATGGCCTTGTGGCCGTCACGCTCGACGACGATGGTGGCGGCGATGCGCAGCAGGCGCTTCTGGCCCTTCTTCTGCGGCGGCTCTTCCGCAAAGGTGTCGATGACGACGGTGGAGGTGTAGGGCAGTTCGTCGCCGGTCAGGCGGAAGAGTTTTTCGCGGATCAGTTCGCTGGCGAGGAACTTCTCGCTGCGGTCGGTGAGCTCATCCGGGTCGTACCACCAGGCTTGCTCGGGTAGGTATTTTTCGCACAGTCCGAGCAGGCGCTCCACGTCCCTGGCGTTCTTGGCGGACAGGGGAATCAGCTCGACAAACCGGTCGCGCGCCTGCATCGCCTGTAGCCAGGGTGCCAGGCTGGCGCGTTCCTTGACGTGGTCGAGCTTGTTGGCCACGAGCACCACCGGGATGCCCGCGCCCAGCAGTTTCAGGACCTTTTCATCGGCCGACGTGAAGCTGCCGGCTTCGACCACGAACAGCACCAGGTCCACATCGGCCACGGCGCCCTGCACGGCCTTGTTCAGCGATTTGTTCAGCGCATTGCCATGGATGGTCTGGAATCCGGGCGTGTCGACAAACACGAACTGGGTGGCACCCTCGGTGCGCATGCCGGTGATGCGATGGCGCGTGGTCTGTGCCTTGCGCGAGACGATGCTGATCTTCTGGCCGACCAGGGCGTTGAGCAGCGTGGACTTGCCGACATTGGGCTTGCCGACGATGGCCACCAGGCCGCAGCGCTGATCACCGGCCTGGACGCCGGGTTGGGCCAGCTTGGGCGTGCCCTTGAGCAGGCCTTCGAGCATGCTGTCCAGGTCGGGCTGTTGGTCATTTTGGCCATCAGCCCTCGTGGGATGTGCGTCAGCAGCTATGTTTTTAGGAGCATTTTTGGGAGTCATCGAATCGCTTTCGCCTGGATGGTTTGCAGCATGGCCGCGGCGGCTGCCTGTTCGCCGGCGCGCCGCGAGCCGCCAATGCCACGTTCGGTGAGGCGCAGTTCGCCGATTTCACACTCCACGTCGAAACTCTGCTGGTGCGCGGCGCCCACGGTGCCCACCACGCGGTACTGGGGCAACTTCATTCTGCGGGCTTGCAGCCACTCCTGCAACTCGGTCTTGGCATCCTTGGCCGTGGCGGCCATGTTGGGGTTGATTTCCACGTCCCGGTACAGGCGGTGCACCAGGGCCTGGGCCGCGGCAAAGCCGCCATCGAGGTAGACCGCGCCGATGATGGCCTCCAGCGTGTCAGCCAGGATGGAGGGGCGCTTCTTGCCGCCCGAACGCACCTCGCCTTCGCCCAGGCGGATCACCTCGGGCAGACCCAGGCCGACCGCCAACTGGTGCAAGGTCTCCTGCTTGACCAGGTTGGCGCGCACGCGGGAGAGGTCGCCCTCGGGCAAGGTACCCAGGCGGGCGTAAAGCAGATCGGAGACCGCCAGGCTGAGGACCGAGTCGCCCAGGAATTCCAGGCGCTCGTAGTGGTCGCTAGAGAAGCTGCGGTGCGTCAGCGCCTGCGTGAGCAGGGCGTCATTGGAAAATTCATGCTGCAGGCGCTGCTGCAACTGGGCCAGACCCGCCGCCACGCTATTTGGAGCGGCCAGCGTATTTGAGCGTCAGCCAAGCCGGTCCGGTCAAATGGATTTCGCGCTGGTAGGCAAAGCTCACCACCACTTTGTCGCCTTCCTTGGTGATCTCCAGATCCTTGCCACTGATAGAGTTGATGTTGTCAATTTCACCTGCCCTGTCAAAGATGTTGCGGATTTCAGCCACCGAATTCCCTTCCTTCGCTGACTTGGCGGCGGCCTTCGAAATGGCCATGTACTCCACATAGGTGGGAAAGATCTGCGCCGCTATAACGCCCGAGATACCGACCACGGCGCCCACAAACAGCAAACCAAAGAACGTAATGCCACGCTGCGCGGACTTGCGATGCACTGCCATGTGACTACCCCCTTTTTACTGAAACGAACCAATGCGCTTGGGACTGCTGAAATTCATCCAAACAAAAAAGGCCTTGCCCACAATATTCTTGTCGGGCACGAAGCCCCAGTAACGGGAATCCAGCGAGTTATCGCGATTGTCACCCATCATGAAGTAGTGGCCATCGGGCACCTTGCAGGTGACGCCTTCGACTGAGTAGACGCAGCCGTCGCGCCCGGCAAAGTTGTCGGCCCCGGGGATGAAGGCAGGGCGCTCATCGTCGTTGAGCAACTTGTGCTTCTTGCCGCCCAGGTCCTCCTCAAACTGCTTGAAGTAGCGCATGGCGTCCTCATCAAAGAATTCGGGGACGCTGGTAGTGGCCACGGGCTGGCCGTTGATGGTCAGGCGCTTGTTCAGGTACGCCACGGTGTCGCCGGGCACGCCAACCACGCGCTTGATGTAGTCCTGCGTGGGCTTGGGCGGGTAGCGGAACACCATCACGTCGCCCCGCTGGGGTGGTGTGCCTTCGGTGACCTTGGTGTTGAGCACCGGCAGGCGCAGGCCGTAGGCGAACTTGTTCACCAGGATCAGGTCTCCCACCAGCAGGGTCGGGATCATGGAGCCTGAGGGGATCTTGAATGGCTCTACCACGAAGGACCGCAGAAAAAACACCGCCGCGATCACCGGGAACAGACCTGCCGTCCAGTCCAGCCACCAGGGCTGCATCAACAGGCGTACCTTGGCCTCGGAGACGCCGCCATCAACTTGGCTGATACCCATCTTGCCAAGGTCCTCGCGGCGCTTCTGGTCGGCAATCTCCAACGAGGCGGCTGCCGCCTGCCGTTGCGGCAAAAAGTAGAAACGCTCCGCGATCCAATAGACGCCGGTCACCACCGTGGCGAGAAACAGCAGCAAGGCGAAGTTGCCCTCCACCACGCCAAAGTACCAGGAGGCGGCGTACAGGCCAAAGGCCGCCAGAATGGCCGAGGTCAGGCCCTGCATCAGTCTTCCACCTGCAAAATGGCCAGGAAGGCTTCCTGGGGTACTTCAACCGAGCCGATCTGCTTCATGCGTTTCTTGCCTGCTTTTTGTTTTTCGAGGAGTTTGCGCTTGCGCGTGATGTCGCCGCCATAGCACTTGGCCAGGACGTTCTTGCGCAGCGCCTTGATTGTCTCACGCGCGATGATGTTGGAGCCGATGGCGGCCTGGATGGCCACGTCGTACATCTGGCGGGAAATGATCTCGCGCATCTTGGCCACCACGGCGCGGCCGCGGTACGTGGACTGGCTGCGGTGCACGATGATGGACAGGGCATCGACCTTGTCGCCATTGAGCAGGATGTCGACCTTGACCACGTCGGAGGCGCGGTACTCCTTGAACTCGTAGTCCATGGAGGCGTAGCCGCGGCTCACGCTCTTGAGCTTGTCGAAGAAGTCCAGCACGATCTCGCCCAGCGGCATCTCGTAGGTCAGCACCACCTGGCGGCCCTTGTAGGCCATGTTCATCTGGATGCCGCGCTTCTGGTTGGCCAAGGTCATGACCACGCCCACGTATTCCTGCGGCATATAGAGGTGCACGGTGACGATGGGTTCGCGGATCTCGGCGGTCTTGCCGATCTCGGGCATCTTGGACGGGTTCTCCACCATGAGTACCTCGCCGTCGCTCTTCATCACCTGGTAGACCACGCTGGGCGCGGTGGTGATCAGGTCCTGGTCGAACTCACGCTCCAGGCGTTCCTGCACGATCTCCATGTGCAACAGGCCCAGGAAGCCGCAGCGGAAACCAAAGCCCAGCGCCTGCGACACCTCGGGCTCGTAGTGCAGCGAGGCGTCGTTGAGCTTGAGCTTCTCCAGCGCGTCGCGCAGCGAATCGTATTCGCTAGCTTCGGTGGGGTACAAGCCGGCAAACACCTGGGGCTGGATTTCCTTGAAGCCGGGCAGCGGTTCGGTGGCGGTGAAAGCCGCGCCGCCGGTACCGGTCTTGACCATGGTGACCGTGTCGCCCACCTTGGCGGCCTGCAGTTCCTTGATGCCAGCGATGATGTAGCCCACCTCGCCCGCCTCCAGCGACTCGCGCGGCTGGTTGGCCGGCGTGAACACGCCCAGCTTCTCGGCGTTGTATTGGGCCTCGGTGGCCATCAGCTTGATGCGGTCGCCCTTGGCCAGGCGCCCGTCCACCACACGCACCAGCATGACCACGCCGACGTAGCTGTCAAACCAGCTGTCGATGATCATGGCGCGCAACGCAGCATCGGGGTTGCCACGCGGCGCGGGCACCTTGGCCACGATCATCTCCAGGATGTCATCCACGCCCATGCCGCTCTTGGCAGAGCACGGAATGGCCTCGGAGGCATCGATGCCGATGACGTCTTCGATCTCCAGCTTGGCCGCCTCGGGGTCGGCCTGTGGCAGATCCATCTTGTTGAGCACGGGCAGCACCTCGACACCGAGGTCCAGCGCGGTATAGCAGTTGGCCACCGTCTGCGCTTCCACCCCTTGTGATGCATCGACCACCAGCAACGCGCCCTCGCAAGCGGAAAGCGAGCGACTCACTTCATACGAGAAGTCCACGTGTCCCGGCGTGTCGATCAGATTGAGGTTGTAGACCTGTCCGTCTTTAGCCTTGTACTGCAGCGCGGCGGTCTGCGCCTTGATGGTTATCCCACGCTCTTTCTCGATATCCATCGAGTCCAAAACCTGCGCTTCCATCTCACGCGCTTCGAGTCCACCACAACGCTGGATCAAGCGATCCGCGAGCGTCGATTTGCCATGATCAATGTGCGCAATGATCGAAAAATTTCTGATGTGATTCATCAACGAAAACGCTTAAGTGGTTGAATTGATTTGATGTGCGCAAGAAAAAAGGGCGCGTCGAGTAGCGACGCGCCCTGAACCAACAATCATTGGCAACTGCGATAGTTGGAGCTTCATTGTAGGCAAAAAGTCCTGAAGACAAAGCTCGAAGAACAGCATTCTGGCGTCGTTGCGACTCAACAACAGTCAATTTACACACAGGTTATCAACAATTATGGGGATAAGCTTCTGCACAACTTGTGGGTGATCTGTGGATCAGCTGTGGGGGAGCAGAAGCCATCCCATATGATGGATTTTTCACCATCCATATGCCCATAACGGACAACCGTGGCCCCATATTCTAACCAAATTCAAAGATTTGAAATTAAGTTAGCGTGCGCACACATTTTCAGCCGGCGTACATTCGATTGAAAAAATCTATTGATCGCCCTTCCCAGCCGCCCCAAAACCCACTGGGTTTCAGGGCTTTTGGTGGGAAAACGCTCAGCGCGCGGGCTTGATGATGACGTACTGCGCCAGCTCGCCACGGCGGATCAGCACCGGCAGCGGCTTGGTCTTGTCGTGCTTGCCAATGGCGGCCTCGAACTCCTTCACGCTGGTCACATCGGTATTTGCCAGGGCCAGGATGATGTCCCCCTCGCGCAGGCCGGCACGGGCAGCTGCGTCCACGGCGGCATCCACGCGAACGCCGCCCTTGAGCTTGAGTTCCTTCTTCTGCGCATCGGCCAGTTCGCTAACCGTCAACCCCACTGCCTGACCGGCAGTCGAAGCCTTGGGCCTGTCCTCACGGGCCGCGGTCTTGGTGGCGGGTTTGTCGGCTTCGATCTCGGCAATGGTGATGCCCAGGTCCTTGGTGCTGCCGCGGCGGAAGACGGTCACCGTGCTCTTGGTGCCGGGCTTGGTAGCGCCGACCATGCGGGGCAGGTCGCTGGACTTGTCGATGGCCTTGCCGTCGAAACGCGTGATGATGTCGCCGCCCTCGATGCCGGCCTTCTCCGCTGGCGAGCTCGCTTCTACCGAGCGCACCAGGGCGCCGGCTGCCTTGCCCAGGCCAATGGATTCCGCCACGTCCTTGCTGACCGGCTCAATCACCACGCCAATGCGTCCGCGCGAGACACGGCCGATGCTGCGCAACTGATCGCTGACGCGCACCGCTTCGTCGATCGGGATGGCAAAGGCAATGCCCATGTAGCCGCCCGATCGCGAGTAGATCTGGCTGTTGATGCCCACCACCTCGCCACGCATATTGATGAGCGGACCGCCGGAATTGCCGGGGTTGATGGCCACGTCGGTCTGGATGAAGGGCAGGTAGTCGCCCGTATCACGCTGTTTGGCACTCACGATGCCGGCCGTCACGGAGTTCTCCAGGCCAAAAGGTGAGCCGATGGCCATGACCCACTCGCCTACGCGCAGCTTGCCCACATCACCCACCTTAACGGCGGGCAGGCCACTGGCTTCGATCTTGACCACGGCCACATCGCTGCGCTTGTCCGTGCCGATGATCTTGGCCTTGAACTCACGCTTGTCAGTCAAGGTCACGATGACCTCATCGGCGCCATCCACCACATGGGCATTGGTCATGATGAAGCCGTCGGCGGTGAGGATAAAGCCCGAACCCACACCGCGCGGGTGTTCTTCTTCCTGCTGTGGCTGCGGACGGTTCTGCCGTGGAGCCTGACGTTGGTTCGGCACATTGGGCATGGGGATGCCGAAACGCCGGAAAAACTCCAGCATGTCCTCATCGCCGGGCATGCCCTGCATGGAGCGCTGGCTGATCTTTTCCATGGTGCGGATATTGACCACCGAGGGCCCCACTTGGTCCACCAGGTCGGTGAAGTCCGGCAGCGCCCGCGCCGCCGGTGCCTGCGCATGGGCCACCTGCAAGGGCGACACTGCCACCAGGGCGGTGGTAGCCATGGCCAGGGCCACGAACAGATTGCGCACGGGCTTGATTTTCAGAACTGTCATATTCCTTCTTCCATTCAGACAATTGGTAGCGTCATAGAGTCCGTTTTGCGGACAGCGTTCCAAATAAGGACTTATTTTTTCCGTTCCAGGGCCAAAACAAAGGCCTGGAGAGTGGCCGGCGGCACCTCGCCCACAGCGGTGGCCCACCAATCGTTGATGTGCCGCGTCAGGGTGTGCGTGGCGCCACCCATGTCGGTCATGCCCTCACGCGCATGGCGGCGAGGGTCAAATGCCTCCACGAACAAGGAAACCGTTGCAACCCCATCGGAGAACACCCACTGCATGGTGCCACCCGCCGCATTCCCACCCGCGACGGATGCCGCGGCCTGCGGCCGCTGGTAACAGCCCATGGGCTTGAAGCCGTCCACATCCTTGTTCAGCACCCAGCCCTGGGCGTCCGGACTGGTCTTCTGCAGGTCCGGTCGCACGACCCGATAGCCCTCCGTGCTGCCCAGACGGGACAGTTTGCCAGCGTTCACAGGCGCGTCCAGATGCAGCTCTGAAAATGCGGCCTGCTCCAGCACCCGACCATCCAGATCCAGGGTTTGCAACTGGACGATCAGTCCGGTGCGCTTTTCACTCCAAACCCGGTAACCGTAGCGCATGCGGTCCACCGGCGTGAGTTGGGCGACTTCAGCGTCGAAACCGGCAATGCGCTCGGTGCCCAGCACCTTGAAACGGTAGAAATCGCCGATGGAGGAGTCGCTGGACTGCAGCAGATTGGGAAACAGTCCCAGGGATTCGCGCACCTCGGCCACGGCCACCTTGGACAAGGGGAAGAACGTGACGACCTGATCATTGCGTCGGAAGATGGCACGGGGCACGCCACTGAGCGTCTCCACCCGCTCCAACTGCTGGGCGCCGTCACACACATGCCAGATACGGGCACTGGCCAAGTTGCCACCGGCCGACACAACAAACGTGCCGGTGTAGACGCTCTGGCGCGCCGCCTGGTGCACGCGCATCAACCACGTGTTCAGCGGCGTCTCTACCCCGCCGGCCGGACTCACATCACCAGCCTGCGCGCTGGCCAGGGACCACGCCAGGACGCATACCAAGCCACGAGCCAGCCAACGCATGCTCACCGACCCGCTCCCTCATAGGTGGCATTGCGCAGGAAGCCGGCCGGCACCTGCAAGGCCGAGTGACCACCCAGTTGTCGGTGCGCCGCCATGAGTTCATCCAGGCGCGGATCACGCAGCATGGTGCCGGCCGCACTGTCGGCCACCACCACGTCGGGCACCGACGGCACCGCGGCAGGCCGTGCCACCGCCATTTGCGCCGTTTCGCGCGCGCCGCCTAGGGTCCACAACTGCAGACCCACCACCCCGACCAGGGCCACGCAGGCTGCCGTGGCCAGCATCTTCCAGCGGAAAACGGCCAGATTGGCAGCCGGTCGGTCCAAGGCAACGCGCTGTATTAGTGCAGCATCCTCGCCTGCTCCGGGCACACGTTCGGAGGCTGGCACATGCGGGCTGCGCGGCTCCTGCGCCAGGCGCTGTTCAAGACGGTCCAGAAACGCCAGTTCGCTGCGCGAGGGCGCCAACTCCGTGCTGCGCAGCACATCACCAACCACCTGGTAGGTATGCCAGGTCTGCACCAATTGGGGGTCCGCCAGCAGCGTATCGAGAGCCCCCACAGCGGCTGGGCCGCGCAGATCGCCATCCACCAGGGCGGAGACACTTTCCCGTGCTGCTGCAGTCTTGATCTCGTCCATATGCTCTCTCACCAACGTTTTCCGGTCTGTTTGTCCAGCAGGGGCTTGACCCGCTGCGAAATGGCCTCGCGGGCCCGGAAAATGCGCGAGCGCACGGTCCCGACGGGGCAATCCATGGCAGCGGCAATTTCCTCGTAACTCAGCCCTTCAATTTCCCTCAGAACGATGGCCTGCTTCAAATCGGGAGGCAGGGCGTCCATGGCGGCGTTGACCACGGCGGCGATTTCCTTGGCCGCCAGAATGGATTCAGGCCCTTCGTCCGTCGTTTGTTCGTTTTTACGCCAGGAAGTTTCATCGTCGTCGTCACCGGCCAGAAAGCTCTCGGCCACGGTGGGGTCGTGCTTGAGTTCCAGCAGGAATTTCTTGGCAGTGTTGACGGCAATCCGGTAGAGCCAGGTGTAGAACTGGGCGTCGCCCCGAAACTGGTGCAGCGCGCGGTAGGCGCGCACAAAGGTTTCCTGGGAAATGTCTTCCACCAAATCGACATCACGCACCATGCGGGAAATCAGTCGCTGGATCCGGCGCTGGTATTTGAGCACCAGCAAGCCGTAGGCACGCTGGTCCCCGGCGACCGTGCGCTGCACCAACACCAGATCAGTATCCTGCGAGGAGGCCACGGACTCTTCGGTCATGCCGCCAGCTCCCCAGCACCAGCCTGTACCGGATTGGCAGCCTCCCGATCACCCACCAAGCTGGAGACGATGGCACGGCGCAATGGCAGCCAAGTGGTGTCCGAGCGGGAGCCGGGCTGCAGCCATAGCCATAACGGCCGGGCGCCGTCGGCGTCCAGCCGCACCAGTACGAACCGCTGCCAATCCAGCCACTGGACCAGCCGAAACGCCCGTGTTCCGGCAGCATCCGACCACAACCAGTGCTGCCCATCCCACGCCAGAAACCCCAGGGGCGAACGCCACCATCCCTGCAACGCGAACAAAGGCGCAAGCAACGCGAAAAAAGAAATCACCAGAACCCGCCAATCGGCCTGGGCAGCACCCCAGGCAAAAGCAGTAGCACCGGCCGCAGCGATGGCGCCGCCACAGGCGACACAACCCAGGTGCCAGCGTGAGCGACCTACCGCGACACGGACCGCTGGGGCCTGGTGCATGGCGTCGTCAGGCTGGCGTCTCGCGGCGCTTAGACGCGCTTGAACACCAAGGAGCCGTTGGTTCCGCCGAAACCGAAGTTGTTCTTCAGCGCCACGTCGATGCGCATGTCACGGGCGACATTGGCGCAGTAATCCAGGTCGCACTCCGGGTCCTGATTGAAGATGTTGATGGTCGGCGGGCTCTTCTGGTGGTGCACAGCCAGGACGGTGAACACCGACTCAATCCCACCCGCGCCCCCCAGCAAATGCCCGGTCATGGACTTGGTGGAGTTGACGACGACCTTCTTGGCATGGTCACCCAAGGCCGCCTTGATGGCGTTGGATTCGTTGAGGTCGCCCAGCGGCGTGGAGGTTCCATGGGCATTGAGGTAGTCAATGGCATCCGCATTGACGCCGGCATTGCGCAGGGCGCCGAGCATGGCGCGGCGCGGGCCGTCCATGTTGGGGGCCGTCATGTGACCAGCATCGGCGCTCATGCCAAAGCCTGCCAGCTCGGCATAAATCTTGGCGCCACGGGCCTTGGCGTGTTCGTACTCTTCCAGAACCAGGACACCGGCACCTTCGCCCAACACAAAGCCGTCGCGGTCCTTGTCCCAAGGGCGCGAGGCGGTGGTGGGGTCGTCGTTGCGGGTGGACAGGGCGCGCATGGCGGCAAAACCACCAATGCCCAGCGGAGACACGGTGGCTTCGGAGCCACCGGCGATCATGACGTCCGCGTCGCCGTATTCGATCATGCGGCCGGCATCGCCGATGCAGTGCAGGCCGGTGGTGCAGGCGGTGACGATGGCGATGTTGGGGCCCTTGAAGCCGTAGCGCATGGACACATGGCCAGACGTCATGTTGATGATGGTGGCTGGCACGAAAAAAGGCGAAATACGCCGCGGACCGCGGTTGACGTATTCCGTGTGCATGCTCTCGATGAGCGGCAGGCCGCCAATCCCGGAGCCGATCACGCAGCCGATGCGGGTGGACTCCTCCTCGCTCAGGGCTTCGCCCGTGGGCAGGCCAGCGTCGGTGACGGCCTGCACGGCGGCGGCAATGCCGTAGTGGATGAAGGTGTCCATGGTGCGTGCCTCTTTGGCACCCACATAGGCATCCAGATTGAAATTGCGAACCTCGCCCGCGATCTGGCAGGCCATGGCCGACGCATCAAAGCGGGTGATTGTTCCAATGCCAGACTTGCCGGCGATGATATTGGCCCATGCCTCGTCCACCGTGTTTCCCACGGGACTGACACAACCCAAACCAGTGACAACAACGCGACGACGGGACATAGCAATCAGTTCTCAGCTTTGGTCAAAAATAAAGCCGTTTGCAACGGCCCTGTTTCGGATCGGCGCAAGCGTCGCGTCAAGCCCGCTTGCGCGCCAATCCATTCAAACACCGTCTGGCGGTGCCCAGCCCTATCAGGCCTTCTTGTGCGTGTTCGCGTAGTCGATCGCGTTTTGCACGGTGGTGATCTTTTCCGCGTCTTCGTCGGGGATCTCAATGCCGAACTCGTCTTCCAAGGCCATCACCAGCTCAACGGTGTCCAGAGAATCAGCGCCCAGATCGGCCACGAAGGCTTTTTCGTTGGTTACTTGAGACTCTTCCACTCCGAGTTGTTCGGCGATGATTTTCTTGACGCGGGCTTCGATATCACTCATGGTTTCCCTCTAAGGGTTGAAAAAGAATCCGTAATTTTACCCGGCCTTGAGGTGAACCTCTAACCAGGTCGCCGAACGGACACATCGGCTGAAACTGTCATTCTTACATGCGCAGATTACATGTACATGCCGCCGTTGACGTGCAGCTCTTGACCGGTCACATAACTGGCACCGGGCGAGGCCAGGTAGGCCACGGCATGCGCGATGTCGGCCGGCTTGCCCAGGTGGCCCAGCGGGATCTGGCCCAGCAGTGCCTTTTGTTGCTCTTCGCCTAGTGCGGCAGTCATGTCGGTCTCGATGAAGCCGGGGGCAATGCAGTTGACGGTGATGTTGCGCGAGCCCAGCTCACGCGCCAGCGCACGCGTCATGCCGGCCACGCCGGCCTTGGCGGCGGCGTAGTTGGCCTGGCCAGGATTGCCGGATGCGCCGACGACCGAGGTGATGTTGATGATGCGACCGTAGCGCTGCTTCATCATGGTGCGCATCACGGCGCGGCTCATGCGGAACACGCCCTTGAGGTTGGCCTCCATCACGGCCTCCCACTCTTCGTCCTTCATGCGCATGGCCAGGTTGTCGCGGGTGATGCCGGCATTGTTGACCAGCACCTGCAAGCCGCCAAATTCCTTGGCCACGGCGTCCACCAGCGCCTCGCCGGCCGCCGCCTGGGTCACATCCAGCACACGGCCCGCGCAGCCGGGAAAGGCCGACAGGGCCGCACCGATCTTGGCGGCGCCGGCTTCGGTGGTGGCGGTCCCCACCACCTTGAGACCCTTGCGGGCCAGCTCCAGCGCAATGGCCGCGCCAATGCCGCGCGATGCGCCCGTCACCAGGGCCACCTGGCCTTCAAATGTCACTTCGCTCATACCAATGCACCTTTGATGTCTTGCAACGTAGCGGGGTCAAACAGGGCCAGACCGGTCAGTTCGGGGTCGATACGCTTGACCATGCCGGCCAGCACCTTGCCCGGGCCGCATTCGACCAGCGTGGTCAGGCCGCGCGCCTTGATGGCCTGTACGCACTCCACCCAGCGCACCGGGCCAAAGGCCTGGCGGTACAGGGCGTCACGGATGCGTGCCGGATCGGTCTCGACGGCCACGTCAATATTGTTGACCAGCGGAATCTGCGGCGCGGCCAAATCGATGCTGACCAGGCGCTCCTTGAGCTTTTCGGCGGCCGGTTGCATCAGACGCGAGTGGAACGGCGCCGACACCGGCAGCGGCAGCGCGCGCTTGGCACCGTTGGCCTTGAGTACCTCGCAAGCCTTCTCTACGGCTGCCTTGCTGCCGGCGATCACGGTCTGGGCTGGGTCGTTGAAATTGACGGCTTCCACGGTTTCAGTGGAGCCGGCGCCAAAGGACTGGGTCACCTCCAGGCAACCCGCGGCCACCTTGGCGGCGTCCATGCCCAGAATGGCAGCCATGGCGCCCTGCCCCACCGGCACGGCGTCCTGCATGGCCTGGGCGCGCAGGCGCACCAGCGGCGCGGCCTGGGCCAGAGTAAGAGAGCCAGCAGCCACCAGCGCGGTGTACTCGCCCAGCGAGTGGCCCGCCACGGCGGCGGGCGCCTGGCCAACCTCGACCATCCAGACGCGGTAGGCGGCCACACCGGCCACCAGCATCACCGGCTGTGTGTTGGTGGTCAGCGCCAGGGCTTCCTTGGGACCTTCGTGGATCAGCTTGGCAACGTCCTCGCCGAGCGCGTCGGAGGCTTCTTGCAGGGTCTGAGCGACCACAGCGTGGTCGCCCCAGGCGTCCAGCATGCCAACCGATTGGGAGCCCTGTCCGGGAAATACAAAAGCGAACTGTTTCATAAGCGTTTTAAGAAGAAAAGGCTTCTAGCCCTCGTCAACATTGCGTAGGCAGCTACAAATTCAGGAGCAGCGCACCCCAGGTGAAACCGCCACCCACACCTTCGAGCAGCAGGGTTTCGCCTTTTTTGACCTTGCCACTGCGCACGCCATGGTCCAGCGCCAGCGGAATGGACGCCGCTGAAGTGTTGCCATGTTCACCCACGGTAACCACCACCTTGTCCATGGACAGCTTGAGCTTGCGCGCCGTGCTTTGCATGATGCGGATATTGGCCTGGTGCGGCACCAGCCAGTCGATGTCGGCATCGGTCATGTTGGCCTTGGTCAGCGTGGCACGCGCCGCGTTCTCCAGCAGGCCCACAGCCAACTTGAATACGGCCTGACCGTCCATCTTGAGCAGCGGGTCGCCCAGGACGGCACCACCGGAGACATGGCCCGGCACGCACAAAATGCCCACGTGCTTGCCATCGGCATGCAGGTCGGTGGCAAGGATGCCAGGCTCGTCGGAGGCTTCCAACACCACCGCGCCGGCACCGTCACCAAACAGCACACAGGTCGTGCGGTCGTTGAAGTCCAGGAGACGCGAGAAAATCTCAGCACCCACCACCAGCGCACACTTCGCCGTTCCGCTGCGGATCAAGGCATCGGCCACGGTCAGCGCATAGACAAAACCGCTGCAGACCGCCTGCACGTCGAACGCCGGGCAGCCATTGGCACCCAGCTTGTTCTGCAAAATACAGGCGGTGGACGGAAACACCATGTCCGGCGTGGACGTGGCAACGATGATCAGGTCCACATCCTTGGCAGTGCGGCCGGCCGCTTGCAGCGCGTTCTTGGCCGCTTCCAGACCCAGGTCGCTACTGAATACGCCGTCGTCGGCAAAATGGCGCGCCCGAATACCGGTGCGCTCCACGATCCATTCATCGGAGGTTTCCACGCCCCGGGCCGCCAGTTGGGTGACCAGATCGGTGTTGGTCAAACGCCTGGGGGGCAAATAACTACCGGTGCCTGTGATGCGTGAATATCGTGTCATGGTGGGGTTGGTATCACCCGTTCAGGCGGTTGCTGCACTTTCGGCATTGGCCAGCAGCGGGGCTGCGTGGGCAATGCGGGCCTGGACGCGGTCGGCTAAATTGTTCCGGGCTGCATCATACGCCCGGTTCAGCGCGTAGCCGAAACCCAGCTGGTCGGCCGAACCGTGACTCTTGAATACCAGACCACGCAGGCCCAGCAGGGCAGCACCGTTGTAGCGCCGATGATCAACGCGCTTTTTAAGCGCATTTAGAACCGAATAAGCTGCAATTGCCGCCATTTTGGTAAAAACGTTGCGCACAAACTCGGCTTTCAAAAAGCCCAGGATCATCGCCGCCAGGCCTTCGCTGCTTTTGAGCGCCACATTGCCAACGAAGCCGTCGCACACCACCAAGTCGACCGTTCCCTTGAAAATGTCGTTACCTTCGACATTGCCAAAAAAGTTCAAATCACCAGAATTGGCTGCAGAACGGAGCAATTCACCCGCTTTTTTGATGGTTTCGTTGCCTTTGATAATTTCTTCACCAATATTCAGCAAGCCCACTGAAGGCGACTCCTTGCCGTCGAGCACCGACACCAGAGCCGAACCCATGACAGCAAACTGCAACAAGTGCGAAGCCGTGCAATCCACGTTGGCCCCCAGGTCCAGCATGGTGGTGGCACCGCCGGTGGCGTTGGGAATCTGCGCGGCAATGGCCGGACGCTCAATACCATCCAGGGTTTTGAGCAGATAGCGAGAGATGGCCATCAAAGCGCCCGTGTTGCCAGCGGATACCGCCGCTTGGGCATTGCCATCCTTGACCTGCTGAATGGTCACGCGCATGGACGAATCCTTCTTGCGGCGCAGGGCAACCTCGATAGGGTCATCCATGGCCACCACCTCACTGGCGGTGGTGATGCGCACACGCGGATGGGAAAAATCGGCCAATGCTTCGGGCAGACCCACCAGAATCAGGGCCGCCTCGGGATGTTGTTCCAGGAATTGCCGGCAAGCCGGCAGCGTGACCTGGGGGCCGTGATCGCCTCCCATACAGTCAACAGCGATTGTGATCATGGGACAGACACCCAAAAAGAAGAAGACATCAGACGAAAGTCCGGGGCCAAAAACAACAAAAGCCCGCAGCTACAGCGCGTGTAGCGTCGGGCTTTGCAGGGAAAGCCGTTTTCAGGCTTCGGACTTGGTCTTCAGAACCTTGCGGCCACGGTAGAAGCCGGTGGGGCTGATGTGGTGGCGCAGATGGGTTTCACCGGTGGTGGGTTCCACGGCGATACCGGGCACGGTCAATGCATTGTGCGAACGGTGCATACCGCGCTTGGAAGGAGACTTTTTATTTTGTTGAACGGCCATGATTGGCTCCTGAGCAAAGGTGCTGCACAGGCGGCAACACGGGGGGTTGGTAAATATTGAAACCGATTGGATTGGTCCATTGCGCAGTGCCTTGCACGCGCGAAGCCTTTGATTATAGCCCAAACCGCGCCGCGCGGCTAGGGCTTGTTTTTCAGCTGCTCCAGGATGGCAAAAGGATTGGGCTTTTGAGCGGCCGGCGCGGCTGCGTCGAAATCGGCATCCTGCGCCTGTAGCTTGACGGGCGCCGGGCAGGTTTCGTGCTTGGGCACCACCGGTAGCGCCATTAGCAACTCGTCCTCGATGAGTTCAAGCAGGTTGAAGTCGCGGCTCAACACCAGCACGTCTTCCTCCGATTCCTCGTCCTCCAGTTCGGCCTGCTCCTCCGATGCCACGAAGCGAAACGCCCGCTCCACCTGCAGAGGAACCTCCACCGGGCTCAGGCAGCGCTGGCAAACCTGGGGCACGGTGGCATCCACGGACAGCGCCAACCAGACCTGATCACCTTGGCCGCCGTCGGAGCGCACCTCGCCGCGCGCGGTGAAGCGCACAGGCACCTGCGTGAGACCGTGCACGGCGTCCAGCAGGCGCTCGAAACGGGACAGATTCTCGCTGCCAGACAGACTGCCCTGGGCGCGGGCAAAGGCCGACAGGTTCAGGTGACGGGCATCAAAGTCGTGTTTCATCCGCGCAGTGTAAGAGAATCGGGCCATGGCTGCCCCTATTTCCAATCGCAAAATCATCCTCGGCTCTACCTCGGTCTACCGGCGCGAACTGCTGGGCCGATTGCACCTACCCTTCAGCGTGGAATCGCCCCAGGTGGACGAAACCCCCCTTCCGGGCGAGGCACCCGCTGCCTTGGCCCGCCGCCTCGCCTTGTCCAAGGCGCAGGCGGTGGCCCAGCGCTTTCCCGACTGCGTGGTGATCGGCTCGGACCAGGTGGCCGACTTGGACGGCGAGCCCCTGGGCAAGCCCGGCACGCACGAACGCGCCGTGGCCCAGTTGCGCCGGATGCGCGGCAAGACCGTCATCTTCCAGACCGCGGTGGCCGTGGTCTGCCAGGACAGCGGCTTTTGCCAACAGGAATTGGCCCCGGTATGTGTCACCTTTCGTGCCTTAACGGACGCCGAGATAGAAACCTACCTGCGCCTGGAGCAGCCCTACGACTGCGCCGGCAGCGCCAAGAGCGAGGGCCTGGGCATTGCCCTGCTGCAATCCATCGAGAACGACGACCCCACCGCTCTGGTGGGCCTGCCGCTGATCCGCACCAGCCAGATGTTGCGCGCCGCCGGCATTGACCTGCTGCGCGCGCCATGAGTGCCGTGCAACCCGGCGTCGCCAACACGACGTCCACCGGCACGCTCTACCTGGTGCCGGCACCGCTGGACTTTGGCTGTGGTGACGAGGCCCCGCTGAACCGCGTGTTGCCCGAAGCTGTGCTATCCGTGGCGGCAGGCCTGTCGCACTGGATCTGCGAAAACGCCAAGTCCACCCGTGCCTACCTGAAACGCATCCACGCCACCCACCCACTGCGCGTGCCGCTGCAGGCCATGCAGGTGCAGGAACTGCCACACGCGGTGCACAAGAAGGGCGACCATCAGGGTGACTTCGACGCCCGCCCGCTGCTGCAAGCCGCGCTTGAAGGCCACGACATGGGGTTGGTGAGCGAGGCTGGCATGCCAGCCGTGGCCGACCCAGGATCTTCCGTGGTGCGTGCCGCGCACGACTTGGAGATTCCGGTGGTTCCGCTGGTGGGACCGGTGTCCCTACTGCTGGCGCTGGCCGCCAGTGGCCTGAACGGCCAGAACTTTGCCTTTGTTGGTTACCTGCCCAGCACGTCGGCCGAGCGCGGTCCGCGCATCCGTGAGCTGGAAACCCTGGCGCACAAGACCGGCCAGACCCAGCTCTTTATTGAGACGCCCTACCGTAACACCGCCCTGCTGCAGGCCCTGTTGCAAGGCCTGCAAGCCAACACGCGCCTGGCCACGGCCAGTGGCCTGACGCTGGATGGTGCGCGCTGTCACAGTGGCACCGCCAAGCAGTGGAAACAGAAAGGCTGGAGCTTGGACAACGCCACGCCCACGGTGTTCGCCATCGGGCGCTGAGCCGCGCCCGACCGGCGGGACGATTTAACGCAGGGCCGGCGCCAGGCGCAGGGCGCGCATGCTGCCCTCGCCCATGGCGGCGCCAAAGCGCTTGACCAGGCGCTCCGCCACATTGTCCTTGCGGGTGTAGTCGATCAGGTCTTCGGCCTTGACCACTTCGCGGGCCACGTAGTCCAGATTGCCCAGTTGATCCGCCAGGCCGCGCTCAATGGCCTGCTGGCCGGTCCAGAACAGGCCGCTGAAGGTCTCGGGCGTTTCCTTGAGGCGGTCGCCCCGGCCCTTTTTCACCACGTCGATGAACTGCTGGTGGATCTGGTCGAGCATGGCCTGCGCAAACACACGCTGCTTCTCGGTCTGCGGGCTGAACGGGTCCATGAAGCCCTTGTTCTCGCCGGCGGTCATCAAGCGGCGCTCAATGCCCAGCTTGTCCATCAAGCCGGTAAAGCCAAAGCCGTCCATCAGCACGCCGATGCTGCCGACCACGCTGGCCTTGTCCACGAAGATCTTGTCGGCGCCCACGGCGATGTAATAGGCGGCCGAGGCGCAGGTCTCCTCCACCACGGCGTAGACCGGCTTGTTGTGCAAGGCCTTCAGGCGGTGGATTTCATCGTTGATGATGCCGGCCTGCACCGGGCTACCACCGGGCGAGTTGATCAACAGCACCACGGCCTGGGCCCCCTTGTCCTCGAAGGCACCGCGCATCGCAGAAACGACCAGTTCGGCGCTGGCCTCGGTGCCGGCGGCAATTTCGCCTTCGATCTTGACCAAGGCCGTGTGCGGCGTGGAGGTGTCGGCATTGTTGGCATTGCGGTCCCAACCCAGCCAGACCAGCCCCACCAAAAATACCAGCCAGGCGATGCGGATACCGTTGCGCCAACGCCGCGCCTGGCGCTGCTCGGTGATGGCTGCCATGGCCAGTTTCTCCAGCATGGCGCGCTCCCAGGCGCCGCCGCCGGCATCAGTCGGTTTACCGTTTGCTTCGTTTTTTATAGCACTCTGTGCACTCTCCGCGAGGGCTTCCAGGGTATTTTGTTCGGTGCCTGGGCTGCCGGTGGGTTGGGAGTCGGTCATGTCAGAACTCAAGCGGTTGCAGATTGGAAGCAGTATGCCAGTGGACGACGCCATCGCGTTCACTCATGGCGATCTTGACCAGGCCGCCGCGACACGGGCCGCCACGGCATTCGCCAGTCTGCGGTCGGTACATGGCGCCGTGCGTGGCGCAGATGAGGTATTGGCCCGTGCTGTCAAAAAAACGGTTGGATTGGTAGTCCATCTCCATGGGCACATGGGCGCACTGGTTGAGGTAACCGTACACGGTGCCATTAAAACGGATGGCAAAACCGCGCATGCTGCGCCCGTAGTAGACCACGTCAAAGGGCACGGCCTCGCCACTGTTGACCAAGTCGGCGGAGTTGCACAGCGGGATGATTTGGGACTCGGTGGCGGGAATCATGACAGGTGCCGCGTGCGTCAGGCGTTGGCAACCAACCAGGCGTGCAACTCAGCCACCGAATGGGCCACGTAGCGCGGCGCCAGCGCCGTGAAGGTGTCGCTCTCATGCGCGCCATAGCTCACCGCCACGCTGTGGACACCGGCATTGAGCGCCATCTGCAGGTCGTGCGTGGTGTCGCCAATCATGAGCACGCGCTCGGGCGGCACGCCGAACTCCTCCATCAGCTCATGCAGCATCAGCGGATCAGGCTTGCCCGCCGTCTCGTCGGCTGTGCGCGAGCTGTCGAACAAGCCGTGCAGCTGCTCGCTCTGCAGAGCCTCGTTCAGACCCCGGCGGCTCTTGCCGGTGGCCACGGCCAGCAGGTGGTTGCGGGCCTTGAGAGCACCCAACAGAGGCAAGATCCCCTCAAACAAGCTGATGTCGCTCTGGTGCGCCGTGTAGTGGTGCTTGTAGCGCGCGCCCAGCTCGGGGTATTTCTCCGGCGGCACGTCGGGCGCTGCGTGGGCCAGGGCCTGCATGAGTCCCAGGCCAATCACGAAGGCGGCCTCCTTGTCGCTGGGCTTGCGTCCGCCCACGTCCACCACCGCCAGCTGGATGCAGCGGGTGATGATGGCCGTGGAGTCGAACAGGGTGCCGTCCCAGTCGAAGGCGATCAGATCGTATTGGCGGGAGGGCCGGGCGGCGGGGGAAGCTTGCATGGGTTCTGCGGTATTCAAGGATTCTTCTAAAAAGTGCAGCCGATCCGTCAAGTCGCCTCGGGCACGGCCTGCGCAAGGAACTGCGCCAACTCGGGCGGCAACTCGGCCAGCAACTCCAACGGCTCGCCGCTGGCGGGATGCGTGCAACGCAGCCGCCAGGCATGCAGGAACATGCGCTTGAGCGGCACCTGCCCGGCGCCGGTGCGCGCCAGAGCCTTGTTGCAGTCGAAGTCGCCGTACTTGTCATCGCCGGCGATGGGCATGCCCTCGCTGGCCAGGTGGACCCGGATCTGGTGGGTTCGGCCGGTCTTGATGGTAACTTCCAGCAGGGAATAACCCCGCCCGCCATCGGGAGAGGCCGACGCCGCGGTAGGGTCGGCCCCGCTACGGCCGCGCACCTTGACCAGGGTCAACGAGGGCATGCCGTCCGGGTCGTCCTTGGCCACCACCTTGACGCGGCGCTCGCCGTCGGCCAGCAGGTATTTGTGCAAGGGCTTGTCCAGCACCTTCTTATTGGAGGGCCACTGGCCGATCACCAGGGCCAGGTAGGTCTTGCCAGTTTCGCGGTCGCGGAACTGGTCTTGCAGGTTGTTCAGGGCGCTGCGTTTCTTGGCCACCAGCAGGATGCCGCTGGTTTCGCGGTCCAGCCGGTGCACCAGTTCCAGAAACTTGGCCTGGGGCCGCGCCATGCGCAGTTGCTCGATCACGCCGAAGCTGACGCCCGAACCGCCGTGCACGGCCACGCCGGCCGGTTTGTTGATGGCGATCAAGTGGTCGTCCTCGAACAAGACGGCAAATTCCCGGGCGGGCGCCGAACTGGCTGCCTGCTCGGCCATGGCTTGGGCCTTGTCGGCGGCACGTTCGGACACCCGCACCGGCGGCAGGCGCACCACATCGCCGCCGTTCAGCCGGGTCTCGGCCGAGGCCCGGCCCTTGTTCACCCGCACCTCGCCGCTGCGGATGATGCGGTAGATATGCGTCTTGGGCACGCCCTTGAGCTGGCGCATCAGGTAGTTGTCCAGGCGCTGCCCGGCACCATCTTCGTCGATGGTCAAGGTTTTCACCTGGGGCGGCGGAGCTTTTGGATTGCCCCCTATAATGTGTTTCACTAGCGATGCGCTGTAAGTGGTTGATTTGCCTGGAGTTTAGTCCACAGTCCCACCCAGCCCCGCTGGAAGGTCGATGCCGCCGGGTTTTTCCTGCGCACAAACCGCACGCCAAATGCCTGCGGTGGTCTGCAATGAGCCCGGTCAAGACTGCGAATCGAAACACTGATACGGAATACCCACAGTTTGCAGACCCACGGTCTGTGAACGGAATGAAACGAGATGTTTGTGCTGTTGTGCCTGATGAACCTGTGCCTGCGGAGCGTCCTCGCCCCGCTGTTGGGCATGGTTCGGCCACCAGCCCCCGTGAAACGGGCACAAGCCGCTATGAAATTAGTAGCATTTGTGGAAACACCACCCCTCGTCCCCATCCACGCGCCCACGCTTCGACGCCTCGTTTGAGTCGAAGTTCTCCGGCAATTCCAACGCGTTTCCAGTCGTCAGTCCAGGCATCAACGCCCGCATTGGGCATGTAGAACTGATGAAGGACGCACTCCATGAAACGGATGCTTATCAACGCCACGCAGGCTGAAGAACGCCGCCTGGCCATTGTCGACGGACAAAAACTCCTCGACTACGAAATCGAGATCGAAGGGCGCGAACAGCGCAAGGGCAACATCTACAAAGCGGTCGTCACCCGCGTCGAGCCCTCGCTGGAAGCCTGTTTCGTCGACTACGGCGAAGACCGCCACGGCTTCCTGCCGTTCAAGGAAATCTCCCGGATGTATTTCAAGGAAGGCGTGTCGGCCTCCCAGGCACGCATCCAGGACGTCATCAAGGAAGGCCAGGAACTGCTGGTCCAGGTCGAAAAAGAGGAACGCGGCAACAAGGGCGCGGCCCTGACCACCTTCATCTCGCTGGCCGGCCGCTATGTGGTGCTGATGCCCAACAACCCCCGTGGCGGTGGCGTCAGCCGTCGCATCGAGGGCGAAGACCGCGCCGAACTCAAGGAAGCGCTGGACCAGTTGGAATACCCCAACGGCATGTCCATCATCGCGCGCACCGCCGGTATCGGCCGCAGCGCCCCGGAACTGCAGTGGGACCTGAACTACCTCTTGAAGCTGTGGTCCGCCATCGACGGCGCGGCCAAGGGCGGCAAGGGCGCCTACCTGATCTACCAGGAATCCAGTCTGGTGATCCGCGCCATCCGCGACTACTTCAACCACGACATCGGCGACATCCTGATCGACACCGACGACGTGTACGAACAGGCCCAACAGTTCATGGCCCACGTCATGCCCGAGCACGCCGCCCGTGTGAAGCGCTACCGTGACGACGCGCCGCTGTTCAGCCGCTTCCAGATCGAACACCAGATCGAATCGGCCTACGCCCGCACCGTGCAACTGCCTTCCGGCGGCGCCATCGTCATCGACCACACCGAAGCCCTGGTCTCGGTGGACGTGAACTCGGCCCGCGCCATCAAGGGCGGTGACATCGAGGAAACCGCGACCCGCACCAACCTGGAAGCCGCCGACGAAGTGGCCCGCCAGATGCGCCTGCGCGACCTCGGTGGCCTGATCGTCATCGACTTCATCGACATGGAAGAGTCCCGCAACCGCCGCGAAGTGGAAAACCGCCTGCGCGACGCGCTGCGCCAGGACCGCGCCCGTGTGCAATTCGGCACCATCTCCAAGTTCGGCCTGATGGAAATGAGCCGCCAGCGCCTGCGCCCGGCCCTCAGCGAAGGCGCCTCCATCCCCTGCCCGCGTTGCGGCGGCTCCGGCCACATCCGCGACACGGAAAGCTCCGCGCTGCAGATCCTGCGCGTGATCCAGGAAGAGTCGCTGAAGGACAACACCGCCTCCGTGCTGTGCCAGGTGCCAGTCGAGGTGGCCTCGTTCCTGCTCAATGAAAAGCGCACCGAGATCGCCAAGATCGAACTCAAGCAGCGCATCAATGTGCTGATGGTGCCCAACAAGACGCTGGAAACGCCGAACTACAAGCTCGAACGCCTGAAGCACGACGATCCGCGTCTGGACAACATCCAGGCCAGCTACAAGATGGCCGACGTGGTGGAAGACCCCACGTCCGTCACCCGCCGCTCGCAGGAGCCCACCAACAAGCAGACACCGGTCATCAAGGGCGTGCTGCCGGACGCCCCCGCGCCCATCGCGCCACCCAAGCCGGTCGCGCCCGTGCAAGCGCAGCCGGTTGCGCAACAACACCGCGCTGCTCCGGTGGCCGCACCTCAGCCCGCCGAAACCGGCTTCTTTGCATGGTTGAAGCGCCTGTTTGGTGGCCCGGCACCCGCTCCGGTGCAGCCGCCGGTGGCTGCGCCGACCAACAAGCCGGCCGAAGGCCGCGGTGACGGTCGTGGCAGCCGCGATGGCAACCGCAAGCCTGGCGAGGGCCGTGGTGAAGGTCGCGGCGAGGGTCGTGGCCCGCGCGCCGAAGGCCGTGGTGAAGGCCGCAACGGCCGTGGCAACCGCGGTGGCCGTGGCGGTGACCGCCAACAAGCCGGTGGCCAGCCGCGCGAACGCCTGGATGCCGAAGGCAAAGTCACAACGGGAACCGATGCCAGCCTGCAAGGCGCTGGCGCACCCGGCGAGGGCAACCGCTCCGAGCAACGCCCGGAACGTGGTGAACGCGGCAACCGCGGCGAACGTGGCAACCGCGGCGCTGGCCGTGGCGGCGAACCGCGCGGCAGCGACAACGGAGAAGCCCGCGCGGACAACCGTGGCGACACGATGACGACCGGCGAGGATGCATCCACCACCGAAAGCCGCAACCCGGCACGCGAGCCGCGTGAAGGTCGCGAGGCCCGTGGCGGTGAGCGCGGCGAACGCGGCGAGGGCCGCAGCCGTGGTCGCGGCGAACGTAGCGAAGGCCGCAACGGCCGTGGCCCACGCGCCGAGGGTGAGAACCGTGGCACCGGTGAAGGCCGCCAGAGCCAACTGGGCTTCGCCGACACCGAACCCACGACCGTACCGACCGGTGACATGCCCGAAGGCCAGACCGCTCTGGTAGACGACACCGCCGTGGCCCCGGCCACGCCGCGCACCGACAACGGCGAGCCGCGCGAAAGGCGCCAACGCGACCGCTATGGCCGTGACCGCGGTCCCCGTGGCGAGCGGGGCGAGCGTGCTGAACGTTCCGAGCGCCCGGACGCATCCGCCGAGTCGGTGGCGGCGGTCGACATCGCCGTAGCCGATGCAGCCGCCGTGGAACCTGCCGCCCTACCGGTCACGCACGCCGCAGCACCGACCGCAGCCCCCGTCGCTCCGGTGGCCCCGGTCGCGGGCATGCCCAAGGTGACGCCCTATGCCCTGCCCACCGAAGCCCTGCTGGACGTGGCCCAGCAGTCGGGACTGCAGTGGGTCAACTCCGACGCCGCCAAGGTGCAGGCCGCACAGGCCGCCATCGCCGCCGAACCCAAGCCCATCCACGTGCCGCGCGAGCGCCCGGCCCCCGTGGCGCTGGACGAGGGTCCACTGGTACTGGTCGAAACCAAGCGCGACCTGCGCGCCATGACCCTGCCATTCGAGCAGTCGTCCGCAGCCCAGTAAGCGCCTGCAGCCACCCGGAGCCATCGCTTCGGGCCGCACAAAAACAAAGGGGCCTCACGGCCCCTTTTGCATGGTGGGTGCGCTGCTTAGAACAGGTCGACCGCGCCAATCTTGGTGGTTTCACCAAAAAGGCCCCGGCGCACCAGATCGTCATGGCTGTGGACCTGGTTGCGTCCATTGCGCTGGGCATAGTCCACTGCGCGCTCACAGCGCTCCAGCGTGGTGTTGGGGGAATCCTCCGCCGTGACGCGGGTAAAACCCGCGCAGGCCGTGACACGGCCGACCTGTGGGAAGTTGAATTTTTCCATGTTGGCACGAAAGCGCTCGAACGCCGCCAGCACCAGGCCCTCTTCGGGGCAGTGCATCAGCACCGCAAATTCTTCGCCACCCAGCCGGTAGATGCGGTCGTAGGTGCGAAAGGTGTTGTTCAGGATGCGCGCCACCAGCAGCAGCACTTCTTCCGCGATCAGGTGGCCGCTCTTGTCGGTGATGACGCCAAAACTGTCCACCGTGATGGTGCCCAGCCAGTAGTTGGGCGGCACGCGGTGGCGGCGCTCGGCCACGGGCAGCACATTCGCCTCCAGCGCAGCGGTCTCGCCCTCCAGACCATGGTCCATTTCCTCCAGCACCGCGCTGTAGAAGGTGTCATCCAAGGCCTTGCGGTTGAGTAGGCCAGTGAGGGCATCACGGTCGCTGTAGGCCAGCAGCTTGTACATGTTGCGAAACACGTGGATCAGGTCGTCCACCACCTGCAGGTGGCCTTCGGACAGTGCCGAGCCGGAGTGGATTTCGACCACGCCTTCGTCCTCGTCGGCGGAGCGGGCGAACAGGGGCAGGTAGCTGATGCGCGGGCCGCCTTCGCCGGCCCAGGCGTATTCGACCAGGCCACCTTCCTCCAGGCAGCGCATGCGGTCGCGCTCGTCGGCAACCTTTGCCAGTATCTGGAAGTCCACGCGCAGGGGATCGACCACCTTGCCGCCACCACGCACATCCAGCGAGGCCACCTCCAACCAGCGCCGCACACCCTCCTCGCTCACCACCCGCGCGACCACCACACGGTCCATGCGCAACAGGTCGATCAGGGCCTTGGCCAGGGTCAGATCCAGTAGCTCCCGATCTCGGTGGTCGGTGAGCTTGATGATGTGTTCGGTGAGTGTTGCCATGGCCGGATAATAGCCCTGAATCCGGGCCCCGTCACCTTTTCGCGGCCTCCCGATAGGCCTCTGCAGCACCCTGCGCGTCCTGGCGCTGCTCGGCCAGTTGCGCCAGCGCCAGCCAGGTGTCGCGGCGCAATTCGGACTCCTGCAACATGGCCAGCGACTGCTTGAGCAGCTGCTGGGCCTTGCCCCACAGGCTCAGGCGCATGCACACCACGCCAGCCAGGTATTGCAGCACCGCATCGCGCGGATTGCCCATCTGCGCCGTCTCGATGCGGGTGAGCCAAGCGGTGTCCAGCTCGCCGCCGGACTCGGCAAATCCGCGTTCCAGCAAACGCGCCAGACGGATGCGCTGCGCCAGCGTCAGGGCATCGCGGCTTTGCGCCATGCCGTCCCACACCGGCAGCAGCCACTGGCGCGAGAGCGCCACGTCGCCGCCGTGACCCAACAGGCGCTCGGCGGCCTCGAAGGCGACCTCGGGAATGCGCTGCTCGGCCGTGTCCAGCGCATCCCAGGCGCGCTGCACCTGCACGCCATCGTGGGCACCGCGGATCAGCTCAATGGCCAGGCCGCGCACGATGCTGTATCCGGCCGCCTCGGAAAAGGCGCGGTGCTTGGTGAGCAGGCGCGCCGTCTCCAGCGCCACCAGCGACTGGCCGGCCAGACGCGCCGCGCGAAAGCGCATGCGCAAGGCCGCGGTGCGCCGGGCCGCGCCCTGGGGCAACTGGTCCAGCCACAGCAGGGCGTTGGGTGCGTCGTGGTCGTCCAGCGCCCAGCGGGCGCCGCGCAATTGCACGCCCTCGCGCGCCTCCTGCGCATCACGGCTGGCGGACTCCTGCATGGCCTTTTGAAAATGCTCGTCGCGCAGGCCACGGTCCTGCAAGGCATGGGCGCTCTCGCCGGCCAACAGGTGTGCCAGGGTGCGCAGGCGCGCGGCATGACTCAGGCGCTCGCCCCGCTGCTGCACCGCCTCTTCCATGGACAGCATCTGTTCGGCGGCCTTGCGCGCGCGAATGAAGCGCCCGGAAACAAGATGCGACAGCGAATCCAGCAGGGCCGAATGAAGGGCCCGTTCGTTTTGCAGCAGGCGCCAGCGGCGGGCCTGCTGTGGAATGCTCATCAGCGCCGACAGCGCGCGCATGGCCAGGTGCAGGGTGATGAAGGCGCCGGTCAGCAGCAGCAGGAACAGGTTGAGCGACAAATCCACCCGGTGCGGCGGCCAGAACAGGGTGATGCTGGCCTGGTTGTTACCGGCGAACAGCGCGCTGGCAACCGCGATCGCGAACAGGGCCACCAGCCACAACGCGGCGCGCATGGTCAGCGCCCCGCAGCCGCGGTCGCCAGGGCGGCCAGCGTGTCGTCGATGCGGGGCAACTCCAGTGCCTTCATCTGACCGCGCAACTGCTGCAGCATGGCGCTGGCGGCCTGGGTCTTGCGCGAAGAGGCGTCAAAGTACCGTCCCAGCGACGCCGAGGCAGCGCCCAGGTCGGAGCGCACCGATTCGATCTGGCGCGACAACAGCCCCAGCCGCGCATTGAGCAATTTGAGCTTGAGGTTCTCGCGCAGGAAGAAGGATTGCTCCGGCGACAGCAGAGCGGCGTCCGGGTCCTCGATGCGGCTCACCCGCACCAGACTACGCAACTCGCCGGCCACCTGCTGACCCAGCCGCGCCCACCAGGTGGTCACGGGTTCTTCAGGCTTGCGCTTGAGCGTATCGGTGGGGCTGCTGCGCGGCCCGGGTACGGCATTGGCCACGGGCAGTTCGTCGGCCAGCGTCACCAGTTCGTCGAGTTTGACCAGGAGCGCCGGCGTATCGGCCATGGCCGTGGCCTTGATGCGCGCCACGTCGCGGGTGATGGCGCGCTGCACCGGCGTCAGGCGCGGTTGGGCAGCGCGGTTGACGCGTTGCTCGGCGGTTTTGAGCGCGGCCAGGAGCGGCTCCACACTGCCCGTCAGTTGGGCCTGCTGCTGCGCCAGGCGCAAGGCGGACTCGATGTCGACCATCAGGTTTTCGTCGCGCGAACGGGACAGGCTTTGCATCAGCTCTTCGAGCTGGGTGCGCTGCAGGGAGACTTCGCTGAGCCGCGCCTCTGTCACGGCCAGTTTGGCCGCGGTTTCCATCGCCAGGTCCTGAGCCTGGCGCGCGGTGGCGCGGGCCTCGGTGGCCTGGGCGCCCGCGTCGGCGCTCTGGCGCGCCAACTGTTCCTGGATGCCTCCGAGCTTCTGCCACAGCAGCGCGCAACCCACCAGGGCCAGCACGGCGACCACCGTGGTGGCGCCCAACAGGCGCGACACAGGTGCTGTCGGCATGGCGGCAGTTGCCGGCGCGGCAGGCAGCGGCACGGCGTTTGCGCCGTCGGACTGTGCCACGGTCTCGCTGGGCTCGGTATTCATTGCAAGGATTCTATCGACGCCATCAGGGCCGCCAGGGTCGGGCGCGATTCGCACACCAGGCCAAAACCGGCTGCGCGCGCGGCCTGGGCGATGCGCGCATGCGTCACCACGGCCCGGGCCCGCGCCCAGGACTGGCCCACGCAGGCGGCGCCAAGGTTGGCAATGGCCTCGGAGCTACTGAACAACCACACGGAGCCGTCTTCGGCGGCGGCATGTGCCACGGCCTGCTCCTGGGCACCGAGCTGCGGCGCCCGGCGCTGGTAGGCCACCACAAACTCCACCCGGCCGCCGGCACTGCGCACCTGGTTGGCAAACCAGTCGCGCCCGGAGCCTTCGGCATCGGCCTCGTCCGGTGTCTCGGCACTGCCGGCGCCGCGCACAATCAGGACGCGAAAGCCGGGCACCACGCGCTCGCGGACCACGGCCCACAGCGCCTCAGAATCGAACTGACCAGCCTCCCGCGCGGGCATGTCGATGTGATCCGGCTCCACATGGTGGCGCCTGAGCGCGGCAAAGCTGCCAGGCCCGGTGACGAATGCTCTTATTTTGATAGCACCTTGTGCATCCAGTACGAGGGCTGCAGCCGGTTTTAACGCAAAGAAATGGTCCACCGCGTTGCCGCTGACGAACATCACGGCGTCAAACTCGTGCAGGCGCTGCCAAGCCGACACCACCGTCTCGGGATGGGGGGCAGGAGCCACCTGAATCAGCGGTAGGGCTTGCGCCTCGTAGCCGGCGTCCGCCAGGGCGTTCACCCACTGGCGGGCTTCCTGCTGGGGACGGGTGACGAGGACGCGCATGGCCTAGCCTCGGCCGCCCGACTGTTGGCGCACGGCGTCCTGCAACTGGTGGGCCACCTGCTCACCCACGCGCACGGCGCTGGCCGTATCGGTGACCGTCGCCGTGGCCTGGGCGTGGACCAGGGGCAGCACGCCCTCCGGGTCGCCCCAGGTGGCGCGGATGTGGAGCACGTCGCCGTCCAGCGTGGCATAGGCCGCCAACGGCATGGAGCAACTGCCGCCCATGACGCGACTCACCGCGCGTTCGGCCGACACGGCCAGCCAGGTCGGCTGGTGCACCAGGCACTGCAGGGCGGAGTGGACATCGGCGCGATTGGAACGCACCTCGATACCCAGGGCGCCCTGGCCGGCGGCGGGCAGCATCTGTTCGGGCTCGAATACGGCACGGATGCGCTGGCCCAGGCCCAGGCGCTTGAGGCCGGCCGCGGCCAGCACGATACCGTCGTACTGACCGTCGTCGAGCTTCTTCAGGCGGGTGTCGAGGTTGCCGCGCAGGGCCTCGATCTTCAAATCGGGGCGCAGGGCGCGCAGCAGGGCCACGCGGCGCAGGCTGGAGGTGCCCACCACCGCGCCTTGTGGCAAGTCCGCCACGCTGGCGTAGCGGCTGGAGACCCAGGCATCGCGCGGGTCTTCGCGTTCCATCACGCACGCCAGGCTGAAGCCCTCGGGCAACTCCATGGGCACATCCTTGAGCGAGTGCACGGCCAGATCGGCCTGACCGGCCTCCAGCGCCACCTCCAGTTCCTTCACGAACAGGCCCTTGCCGCCGACCTTGGAGAGTGAGCGATCCAGGATCTGGTCGCCCTTGGTGGTCATGCCCAGCAACTGGATGCCGTGGCCTTGTTGTTCGAGCAGCGCCTTGACGTGCTCGGCCTGCCACAGGGCCAGGCGACTCTCGCGCGTGGCGATGGTGAAAGTGTGTGCAACCATGGGTTGTAAGCCGTAACCTATTTGTAATCGTTGGCGAATGGGCAATGCTAGCATGGGGCCCCATGAAACCGACCGCTGCCACCCCATCCCCCACCCCCGCCAAGCGCGCCAAGGACAACGAACGCCCCCTGGTGGAAGACATCCGCCTGCTGGGCCGCATTCTGGGCGACGAAATTCGCGAGCAAGAGGGCGCGGCCGCCTTCGAACTGATCGAAAAGATCCGCACCCTGTCGGTGGCCTTTCGCCGCGATGCCGACCAGGAAGCCGACAAGGCCCTGAAAAAATTGCTCAAGGGGTTGACCGGCGACCAGACGGTGAGCGTGATCCGCGCCTTCACCTATTTTTCGCACCTGGCCAATCTGGCCGAGGACCGCCACCACATCCGCCGCCGCGCCGTGCACGAACGCGCCGGTGACACGCAGGAAGGCAGCATCGAAGTGGCCCTGTCGCGCCTGCGCTGGGCCGGCATCGCGCCCAAGGCCATTGCCGCCACCCTGGCGCAAAGCTATGTCTCGCCGGTGCTCACCGCCCACCCCACCGAGGTGCAGCGCAAGAGCATCCTGGACGCCGAGCGCGACATCGCCCAACTGCTGGCCGAGCGCGACGAGATCAAGATGCGCGCCACCTTCTTCGACAGCAAGAAGGACGCCCTCAGCGCCCGCGAACTCGCAGCCAACGAGGCGCAGATGCGCGCCCGGGTAACGCAGCTGTGGCAGACGCGCCTGCTGCGCTTCAACAAGCTCACCGTGGCGGACGAAATTGAGAACGCGCTGAGCTACTACGAATCCACCTTTCTGCGCGAGATCCCCAAGCTCTACGCCAACCTGGAACAGTCCCTGGGCCAGAACCCGGTGCACAGTTTCCTGCGCATGGGCCAGTGGATCGGTGGCGACCGCGACGGCAACCCCAACGTCAGCGCCCAGACCCTGGAATACGCCCTGCGCCGCCAGGCCGAAGTCGCGCTGCGCCACTACCTGACCGAGGTGCACTACCTGGGCGGAGAACTGTCCGTATCGGCCATGCTGACCGAATGCTCGCCCGCGATGCAGGCCCTGGCCGAAAGCTCGCCCGACACCAATGTGCACCGCATGGACGAGCCCTACCGGCGCGCGCTGACCGGCGTCTACGCCCGCCTGGCCGCCACGTTGCACGAACTGACCGGCACCGAGGCGGCGCGCCATGCCGTGGCACCGCAGAACCCCTACGGCAATGCCCAGGAATTTGCCGCCGAGCTGCGCACCATCGAAACCTCACTGCAGGCCAACCACGGCGCCGTGCTGGTGGCGCAGCGCCTGCGTCCGCTGATCCGCGCGGTGGAGGTGTTCGGCTTTCACCTGGCCACGGTGGACCTGCGCCAGAGTTCGGACAAGCACGAAGAGGTGGTGGCCGAGCTGCTGGCCACCGCGCGCATCGAGGCCAACTACAGCACTCTGGACGAGGCCGCCAAGCGCGCCCTGCTGATGGAGTTGTTGAACGACGCGCGCAGCCTGCGCGTGCATGGCGCCGCTTATTCGGCCCATACCACGAGCGAGCTGGCCATCTTCGACATGGCCAAGCGCATGCGCGAGCGCTTTGGCGCGGACGCCATCCGCCACTACATCATCAGCCACACCGAAACGGTGAGCGACCTGCTGGAAGTGCTGCTGCTGCAGAAGGAAGTGGGGTTGATGCGCGGCGTGCTGAGCACCCCGCGCGGCACCACCGCCAACGACCCGCTGCGCGGCGTGTGCGATTTGATCGTCGTGCCGCTGTTCGAGACCATCGAGGACCTGCGCAACGCCGCACCCATCATGCGCGCCTTCTACGCCCTGCCCGGCATCGCCGCCCTGGTGCAACGCAGCGGGGCCGAGCAGGACATCATGCTGGGCTATTCCGACAGCAACAAGGACGGCGGCATCTTCACCAGCAACTGGGAGCTGTACCGCGCCGAGATCGCCCTCGTGGAACTCTTCGACGAGTTGGCCAATTCCCACAACATCCAATTACGCATGTTCCATGGCCGCGGCGGCACGGTGGGACGCGGCGGCGGCCCCAGCTACGAGGCCATCCTGGCCCAGCCCCCCGGCACGGTGCGCGGCCAGATCCGCCTGACCGAGCAGGGCGAGGTGATCGGATCCAAGTACGCCAACCCCGAGATCGGCCGGCGCAACCTGGAGACCCTGGTGGCCGCCACCCTGGAGGCCACCCTGCTGCAGCCCACCAAGCCGGCCACCGAGGCCTTCCTCTGCGCCGCGGCCGAGTTGTCAGCCGCCAGCATGGCGGCCTACCGCGCCCTGGTGTACGAGACCCCCGGCTTCACCGAATACTTCTTCAGCTCCACGCCGATCCGCGAGATCGCCGAGCTCAACATCGGCTCGCGCCCGGCCTCACGCAAGGCCAGCCAGCGCATCGAAGACCTGCGCGCCATTCCCTGGGGTTTCAGCTGGGGTCAATGCCGCCTGACGTTGCCCGGCTGGTACGGCTTTGGCTCGGCGGTGCAGGCCTTCACCAAGACCGGCACGGCCCAACAGCAAAAGGAGCGCCTGGCCCTGCTGCAGAAGATGGTCCGCCAGTGGCCATTCTTCAAGACGCTGCTGTCCAACATGGACATGGTCATGGCCAAGAGCGATCTGGCATTGGCCTCGCTGTATTCCGAGCTGGTGGCCGACACGCGCCTGCGCAAGAAGGTGTTTGCCGCCATCGAAGCCGAGTGGCATGCCACCGCCCATGCGCTGGCCGTCATCACCGGCGACAAGGGCCGCCTGGCCAACAACATGGCCCTACAACGGTCGATTCGCCACCGCTTCCCCTACATCGATCCGCTGCACCATTTGCAGGTCGAGTTGGTGCGGCGCTACCGCGAGGGCAAAGCCGACGAGCGCGTGCAGCGCGGCATTCACATCTCCATCAACGGCATTGCGGCGGGGCTGCGTAATACGGGCTAACGGGAGATTAGTTCCCTGACCGCCGCCAACTGGCGGCGTGACACGGCCAGGCGCTCGTCCACGCCGTTGAGGCGCACGGCCCAGCCCTCGCCCTCGTCGGCATCGAAGTGCTTCTCCAGCGCGCACACGGCTCGGCGGGCGATGAGCGCGTTGCGGTGGACGCGCACGAAGTCGCGCCGGTATTTCTCTTCCAGGTCGTTCAGCGCGCCGTCGAGGATGTAGCTGCGGTTGGCGGTGCGCACGGTGATGTATTTCAGCTCGGCCTTGAAGTACAGCACGTGGCGCAGCGGCACCCGCTCGGTGCGACCGCGTTCCTGGATGATGAGCACATCCTCTTGAGGCAAATGGGCCTCCAGCCCTCGTCGGGACTGCGCAAGGCGCTCCACTTTTTGTAGCGCAGCCTGGAGCCGCTCCAACCGCACGGGCTTGGTCAGGTAATCCGCCGCCTCCAGATCGAAGGCCTCCACCGCGTGCTCCGCATGCGCGGTGACGAACACCAGCGCCGGCGGCTGGGCCAGCGCCTGCAGGGAGCGCGCCAGCGTCAACCCATCGGCGCCGGGCATGTGGATATCGATGAAGGCCACGTCCAATGGCTGGTGCTGGGCCATCGCCATGGCCTCCACGGCATTGGCCGCCTCGCCCACCCACTGCGCGGACGGTTCCGTGCAGTCACCCAGCAGGATGCGCATGCGCGCGCGGGCCAGGCTCTCGTCGTCCACCACCAGAGCCTTCAGGGCCGGGCTGCCCGGCGCGGCACTCATACCGGCACCTCCATGCGCACCTGGTAGACGCCATCGCGCATGCCGGCGCGGAACTGCCCCTGCACGTCGTGCAACAGGGACAGGCGCTCGCGCACGTTGCGCAGGGCCAGGCCCTGGCCTTGCTCGCCCTGGCCGTTGGGCACGGTATTGGTCACCTTGATCACCACGTTGGACCCCCTGCGTTGGGTGGAGATGCGCACATCGGCGCCGAGTGGACTGGGCTCGACACCGTGGCGCACGGCATTTTCCACCAAGGGCTGCAGCAGCAGGGGCGGCAACTTGGCATCGTCGGCGGTCGGGTCCAGCGCCCACTGCAGGCGCAGGCGTTCGCCAAAGCGAACCTGCTCGATGGCCAGGTAGCGACGCGCCATCTCGATCTCCTGGGCCAGGCACACAGGTTCACCCGAGTCCTGCAGGGCGTGGCGAAACAGGTCGCTCAGGTCCTCCAGCAGGGCCTCGGCCTTGGCCGGCTCGGCGCGCACCAGGGCGATGGCGCTGTTGAGGGTGTTGAACAGAAAGTGCGGCCGGATGCGCGACTGCAGCTCGGCCAGGCGGGCCGAGGCGTGCGCCGGCATCTGGCCCTTGCCGCGCATCACCAGCACGGTCACCACCACGGCCGACAACAACATGCCACTAAAGGCGCCAGCCACCCAGGGCACGTTCATCAGCAGGCCCGACCAGGCCAGCATGGCGCAGCTGTACAGCCCGGCCAGGGCCCCAAGGCCCACGGCCACGGTGTACTGCACCCATGCCGGCGCGCGCGCCAGCAGGCGCATGGCCAGGCAGGTGAGCAGCAACCAGACCACCGTGCCGGGCAGCGCCCCGCCAGTCACCAGAGCCAGGCGGATCACCCAGTCCAGCAGGTCCCGGGCACCAAAGGCGACGACCACCCCGGCGCACACCTCCACGAACAGCACCGCGCGCAGCACCACGCCGATCCGGCAGGCGTCGAACACCGCGTGCCGGGACTCGGGCGGCGTATCGGCCGGCCGGGATTCGGGCGCGGCCCCAACCTCCTGGAAGGCCGATAATAGTTGGGTGTCTTTCATGAACCCGGATTTTGACCCCAAACCCCGAACCGCCGCCCATGTCCCAGAACCAACTCGATAAAAAGTCCCAAGCGTGGTCCGCGCTGTTTTCCGAACCCATGAGCGACCTGGTCAAGCGCTACACGTCCAGCGTGTTCTTTGACAAACGCCTGTGGCAGGCCGACATCGCCGGCAGCCTGGCGCACGCCGAGATGCTGGCTGCCCAGGGCATCATCGGTGCCGACGACCACGCCGCCATCCAACGCGGCATGGCGCAGATCACCAACGAGATCGAATCCGGCGGCTTCGAATGGAAGCTGGACCTGGAAGACGTGCACCTCAACATCGAGGCCCGACTGACCCAACTGGTGGGCGACGCCGGCAAACGCCTGCACACCGGCCGCAGCCGCAACGACCAGGTCGCCACCGACGTGCGCCTGTGGCTGCGCGGCGAGATCGACCTGATCGGCGAATTGTTGGTAGACCTGCAGAAGTCTCTGCTGGACGTAGCCGAGAAAAACGTGGACGTGATCCTGCCTGGCTTCACCCACCTGCAGGTGGCCCAGCCGGTGAGCTTTGGCCACCACATGCTGGCCTATGTGGAGATGTTCAGCCGTGATGCGGAACGCTTTGCCGAAGTACGCGCCCGCACCAACCGCCTACCGTTGGGCGCCGCCGCGCTGGCCGGCACGACCTACCCGCTGGACCGCGAGCGCGTGGCCCGCACGCTGGGCATGGTCGATGCCGCCGGCAACGCGCAGGTCTGCCAGAACAGCCTGGATGCCGTCAGCGACCGCGACTTCGCCATCGAGTTCACCTCTGCCGCCACGCTGTGCATGGTGCACGTCAGCCGCATGAGCGAGGAGTTGATCCTGTGGATGAGCCAGAACTTTGGCTTCATCAAGATTGCCGACCGCTTCACCACCGGCAGCTCCATCATGCCGCAGAAGAAGAACCCCGACGTGCCCGAGCTGGCGCGCGGCAAGACCGGCCGCGTGGTCGGCCACCTGATGGGCCTGATCACGCTGATGAAGGGCCAGCCCCTGGCCTACAACAAGGACAACCAGGAAGACAAGGAACCGCTGTTCGACACCGTGGACACCTTGAAGGACACGCTGCGCATCTTCAGCGAAATGGTCGGCGGCCAATTGAACCCCGCCACCGGCCAGAAGGAAGGCGGCATCACCGTCAACCCGCAGCCGATGGAACAGGCCGCGCTCAAGGGCTACGCCACTGCCACCGACCTGGCCGACTACCTGGTCAAGAAGGGCCTGCCTTTCCGCGATGCGCACGAGATCGTCGCCCATGCGGTCAAGGCCGCCACCAGCCACGCCTGCGACCTGTCCGAACTGCCACTGACCGTGCTGCAAGGATTCCACAGTGCCATCGAGAAAGATGTGTACGAATGCCTGAGCCTGCGCGGCAGCCTGAACGCCCGCAAGACGCTGGGCGGCACGGCGCCGGTGCAAGTGAAAGCGCAACTGGCACGGCACCGCGCGCGGCTGGGATAAGCCCCCACACAGGCCCGACCACCGCCGGTCGGGCCGCGGTGCGATACTCGGCCCCGATGGCTTGAACCGTCACAAGGAGGAACCATGTCGCACCCGCGTTTTGCTCGCTTCCCGCTTTCCCCGCTTTCCCAACTCTCTTGCGCCGCCCTGTGCCTGCTGGCCGGTGTGGCAGGCGCGCAGACGCCACAACAGGTGGTCAAACCACCCAAGACCGTGCTGTGGATGGACGTATCCACCGGCGGCATGGCCGGCATGCCCGAGCTGGACATCCCCGGCATGGGCGGCCTGATGGGTGGACTCATGGGCGGCATGGGCCGCGGCAACCCGGATGCCCGTGCCACCAACAAGAGCTACTACGGCGCCGCGCGCACCTTCCACCTGAGCCCGCCACGCATCGTGGACGTGGCTCTGTGGAACAGCCTCAAGCCCGGCGTGGAAGCCGTGCAGCGCATCCCCTCTGGCATGCAGATGGGCGACGCCCTGCCCCTGCTGCCGGTGCAGGAGGAGCGTGTGGTGGAGACCAGCCCCGAGCGCGGCCCGCGCGAGATGGGTGACTACCAGCAGCCCAAGGGCCGGCTGCTGTTCTACTGGGGCTGCAGCGCCACCGTCAAACCCGGCCAGCCGCGCATCATCGACCTGAGCAAGCTGGGCACCGAATCGGCGCAGAGCTTTGCCAGCGCGTTTGCCGGGCGCTTTGCACCGGATCGCGGCGCCAAGGTGCGCCAGGGCTACGACGTGTTTCCTAACGAGCGCGACCAGCGCGGCCTACCCAAGGGCGCGTCCCTGGTGGGCGAACACCGCGTGACCGGCGACGGCGTGCCGGACTCCTTCCGCTTCACCCTGGGCGCCGCCCAGGATGTGATGCCGGCCATCGAACTGCAAAGCCGCGGCACCCTGAAGGACAGCGTGGCTCTGAGCTGGATTCCGGTCACCAATGCCAAGGGCTACTTCCTCAATGCCATGGGCGCCCAGGGCGACGACATGGTGTTCTGGTCCAGCAGCGAGACGCCGGACACCGGCTTTGGCCTGTTCGACTACCTGTCCAACGGCGACATCGCCAAGTGGACCAAGGAAAAGGTGCTGCTGGATTCCAGCGCCACCGACTGCGCCGTGCCCCAGGGCATCTTCCAGCCGGGCGAGAGTGGCGGTCGCCGGGGCCGTAGCGAAGGTGGCGCCATGCTGCGTATGGTGGCTTACGGCGGCGAGCACGGCTTTGTGCACCCGCCACGCCCGGCCGACCCCAAGGTGCCATGGGAGCAGGAATGGTCGGTGCGGCTGCGGGTCAAGTCCCAGACCATGGCCATGCTGGGTCAGGATATGGATGGTGCAGACGAAAGCCAGGGCCGGCGCGGCCGCGGCATGGCACGCCCACAACCCGCCAATGCCGCGCAGGACGGCAACGAGCCGCCCACTGAGAAGAGCGGAAACACACCGACCATGCCCAACCCCTTCAACGCCATCAAGGGCCTGTTCGGCCGCTGACGGCGTTCGACTGCGGGGCTATGCCCGTTTTAGCAGGCCGGGTCGCGCAGCTCCAGGCGAATGGCGTCAATGGCCGCCAGCAGTTCTGGCGTGAGCGTGGTGCCAAAGGCAGCGATGTCTTCATCCAACTGCGCCACGCTGGTCACACCGATGATGGTGCTGGCCACCTGCCACTTGGTGTAGCAAAAGGCCAGTGCCATCTGCGTGGGCGTGAGGCCATGGTCGCGCGCCAGGGCGTTGTAGCGCTTGGCGGCTGCCACCGACTCCTTGCGTCCCCAACGCTGCTTGCGCACCGACTCGTACTTGGCGATGCGGGCGTCTTTCGGCGCTGCGGGGCCATCGATGCCACTGGCGTCGTACTTGCCGGTCAGCAGGCCAAAGGCCAGCGGCGAATAGGCCAGCAGCGACACGCCCAGGCGGTGCATGGTCTCGTCCAGGCCGTTTTCCAGTGCGCGGCTGATCAGGCTGTAGACGTTCTGCACCGTGGCCACGCGCGGCAGGCCGTGTTGCTCGGCCAGGCGCACAAATTCGTGCACGCCATACGGCGTCTCATTGGACAGGCCTACGGCACGCACCTTGCCGGCCTTAACCAACTGGCCCAGGGCTTCCAACTGCTCATGGATGCTGGTCACCGGCTTGTCGTTGGCGGGGTTGTAATACATGCCGCCAAACATCGGCACGGAACGGGTCGGCCAGTGGATCTGGTAGAGGTCAATGACGTCGGTCTTCAGGCGCTGCAGGCTGCCGTCGCAGGCGGCGATGATGTCCGCACCGCTCAGGTCGCCCTTGCCGCCGCGAATCCACGGCATGCCGCGCGAGGGGCCGGCCACCTTGGTGGCAATCACCAGCTTCTCACGCACACCCGGCCGCGCGGCGAGCCAGTTGCCAATGATCTTCTCGGTAGCGTTGAAGGTCTCGGCACGCGGCGGCACGGCATACATCTCGGCCGTGTCCAGGAAGTTGATGCCGCGCTCCACGGCGCGGTCCATGATGGCAAACGCGGTAGGCTCATCCACCTGCTCACCGAAGGTCATGGTGCCCAGGCAGATGGGGGAGACGTGGAGGTCGCTGTGGCCGAGTGGAATGGATTTCATGAGTCAATGAAGAAAGGCTTGGATGGAAGCTAGGTGCCCGAGCCGCTTTGGCGGGGCCAATCGAAACCCAGTTTAGCCAGAGCGATGAAACTTCGCTGTCGCGGGGAAATATGCGATGCCGACAAGTTACACCATGGCAGGCAAACGGCCGATGGAGGACAATGAGGTAGCCCACCCCAAGCCATGAATATGCCCAGCCTAGCCGATCAAATTCGAGAAGCGTTGTCCATGTTCGCACGCACCGGCACGGAGCCGGCCCTGATTGGCGGCCTGGCGGTGGCCGCGCATCAGGTGGTACGCGCCACCAAGGATGTGGATTTTCTGGTGGAGGCGGAGGCGGCGGACAAGGTTCACGACGCGCTCTTGACCTTGGGCTACCAGTGCCTGTACCGCAGCACGGACGCCGCGAACTACGTGCGTGGCACGGAAGGACTGGACTTGCTTTTCGCACACCGCCCCCTGGCACGCCGTCTGCTGGCTGGCGCATCCGAACGAGACACGCCGTTAGGGCGCCTGCGTGTGATCAGCATCGAAGGTCTGATCGGCTTCAAACTGCAAGGCTTCGTCAACGATGCGACACGGACACGCGACCTGGACGACATCCGCGCGCTGCTGCAAATACACCGCACCACGCTCAACATGAACGAGCTGCGTGAATACTTCTCACTGTTCGACAAGCTGGAACTGTTGAATGAACTTCTCGCATAGCACCGGGGCCATACCCCACGCGGTTCCGAACACTAACCGTGCGGAAGTGGATTCGGGCGAGGTGCTGGCGCGCGAAGCGGGTTTGCCTTTCCAGCCGCCACCCAGCAGTGAATCCGGGATTGACCCCATTGCCGAATGGTTGAGTCTGATGGAAGTGGTGCAAATGCTGTGCCCCGCCTGGCCTGTGCGCGACAGGCCCATGCAAGGCAACAACTGGAAATTGTGACAGCGGATTGCGGTTGTAGGTACTAGCTGCGCGCCGTCACTCACAACTCGACTGTTTTCAGGAAGTTGATGCCGCGCTCCACGGCACGGTCCATGATGGCGCAGGCGGTGGACTCATCCACCTGTTCGCCAAATGTCATGGTTCCCAGGCAGCTGGGGGTGACGTGGAGGTCGCTGTGGCCGAGTTGGAGGGTTTTCATGGGGCAATGTGAAGGAGTTGGACGGAATCAATTGGCCTGCGCCGCAGGGTGCGCGGCTAGCTCGAAAGGCAGTTTAGCCAGAGCGGTGAAACTTCGCTGTCGCTGGGGTTTCGGCCGTCAGCCGCTCCTACGATTCAGATTGGCTACTGTGACGGGCGATCCATGTCACGCATACGGGACGTCAGAATTGGACGAATTCTGTTGAAAAACTCGCGCCGAGACTCGGCGCAAGATGGCGCCACTGATCGATTTTGCGGAGGCAGACTTCATCGTTGGCGACGATTCAGCCTTCTCCACCGCTTCACGCGGCCACCAATCTCGCTTTTTCGCTGCTTGGTGTCAACCACTTGGCCATTCTTCTCAAGTTTTGCGCTGTTGCGGCCAATATGAACTCGTCTTGCGCACCTACCAAGCCCCGCAGGCGCAACCGGTCGAGCTTGAGAATACGCTTGAGGTGAGCGAACAGCATTTCAACTTTCTTGCGCTGTTTGCCGGAATGCTTGTATGCATCCGTTTGAGCAATCTGGCGGGCCACGTCACGCGCACCCTCATGAATGCTGCGCGCGATCTTGCGATGCGGCGTGTTTGGGCAACACTGTGATTTGCGTGAACATGCGGCGCAGTCATGCTGGCTGGCCCGATACACGATGGTGTCTGCTTGTGTCACATGATTGCGTGGAGTTTTGAAGGGGCGCCAGTTGGACTTCAAGGGTCGACCTTCTGGGCATGTGTATTGATTGGCCTCTTCATTCCAATCGAATTCACTACTGGAGAGGGTTTCATCTTTGCGCTGCGTTTTGTCCCACACGCGTACATGGGGTGCAATGTGCTTTTCGTTGACCATCCAGTGAAGCATCGGTGCGGTGCCGTAGGCGGTGTCGCCAACCAAGCGATTGGGCTTGATGTCAAAGCGGTCTTCGACCCGTTGCACCATGGTCTTGGTGGACTCCACTTCTTGCGTGCGATGGGCCTGCGTGGCTTCAACATCCATGATGATGCCTGCGTCCAGGTCAATCAGATAGTTGGTCGAATACGCAAAGAATGCCGGACCACCGGGAGCCGCGGTATATCTTGCTTGCGGATCTGACAACGATATCGTTCTGGGGGTGGCTACGGCAACCGCATCTTCTCCAATCGGATTGGCGTCATCCAGTGCAGCGAGGTAGTCGCGCACAGCACGGCTTGGCGTATCCCCTCCTGGCCAGTCCTTGGGATCCTCGGGTGTCGTCACGTTGGCCCGATTGGCATCGGCCTTGATGACGCTGGCATCCACGGCAAACCCCTCACCACCGACCAAGCCTTCACTCATGCACCGACGCAACACGCTCTCGAAGACATGGCGAAACGTCTCGCTCTCGCGGAAGCGCCCGTGACGGTTTTTAGAGAAGGTGGAGTGGTTGGGGATCTTGTCTTCCAGGCCCAGCTGGCAAAACCATCGATATGCAAGGTTTAGATGAACCTCTTCGCACAGCCTGCGCTCAGAGCGAATGCCAAAGCAATATCCAATGACCAGCATCCGGATCATCAGCTCGGGGTCAACGGAGGGGCGCCCTGTATGGCTGTAAAACGGTGCCAGATGTTGGCGCAACGTACCGAGGTCGAGGAACCGATTTATGCCCCGCAGCAAATGATCACGCGGGATGTGGTCCTCCAGATTGAATGCATAGAAAAGCTGATCTTGGTTCGCCGTTTGACCCATCATGGCTTGCACCTCCGTCAATGCACAAGCACATGCAAGTCACAGGCCAACTCCCAAAAATTTGGGAGTTTTTCAACAGAATTGACGCATTGCTGTCGTTCACGTGGTACCGTCGTAAGTCGACAACGCAGCGATAGCCGACATTCGGTGACATCCCCTGTTTATGGGGTTGTCGGTATTTATGCCCCAGCTAAACTGGCGTCCAAACGATATTGGCCATGACACCCTCTACCTACTGCCACCCATCGCTTGCGGCACCTACTGTTCGTTAGGGGTGGTGGATGCGCCAAGGTGTTCGCTTCGGAATTACTTCAATGGTGCTAGGCGGCATCGCGATAGTCTTCATAATCGTCGCGCAATACGCCGAGAGCTCTCGCGGTATCTCCAGCGCATATTTGTTGAAATGGTTTGACGCTCGCGGCATGGTTCGTTCACCACAGCCTGGCAGCGTCGTTGAATTTGTGAATCCTGGCCTATTCGTCCTAACGGATAAAGGCGCCATTCAATGGCTGCTTGTATATTCCGTTTGGTTTTCCGTCTGGGCAATGCTTTTGGCGCTATGGGCAGAATTTAAACTTGAGGACACGCTTTACCTCGGTGCTGGTTTTACTCTCGGCGTATTGGCTCTCGAACTCTTTAGCCTTCCGCTTAGTTTTCTGGCTATCGGCATAGGTGCTATCGCTGTCTTCGCACTTCGTCGGGAACGCCATGCCTAACAGGCTGGTCATTGCGACCACGCACGTAGACGCTGCGCGTCAGTTGCATACGTGCTGGAATGCAGCGAAAGCGAGCATTGGCTGAAGACGTCAGTAGCCTGTCTTCTATCCATTGGTGGACATTGGGAGTAGACCTTGAACAACTCTAAGAACGAATACAAGAGAATCAAACGAGGAAAGCTTCCTGGGCAAATCGGTGACGATGCCATCCACCGCTTACTTGAAGGCAAAGACGTTGCGCTTTCCGTTACGGACATGCGGACGGCTGCGCGCGATGGCAAATTGATTCGCAAACCAATTGTCAAGAAAACCCGGGCTGTGCTGAAGGAACGCACACGGGATGCGGTCAAGAAGGAACTGCAGTGACAAGTCCGTTTTCGGATAGCCGACATTGCCCAATTTGGGGGAGTATGCGCATTGCTCTCTGGTCGATAGTCGCAATCCTTGCAAACACGCTTTGTCACGCCGCCGACCAGCAGATTGACATTGCAGGGCTCGCCGTACTCGAAGTCCAGGTTGGCCGCGCAATGACCCTGACAAACGTAGTCAAGCGGTTTGGGCCTGCCGATATCTGGCATACCGGAGATGCATCGGATTCCGAATACAAGGTCTGCTACCGAGTGAAAACGGATTCCGGGGAACAAGTGGTCGTTTTTGGCTCTTCGGGCGAGATGGCATCACTAAAGGGGCAAATCAATGCAATCCGTTTGCTGCCAGGTGGAAGTCTCTCCGAAGCCGCTTGCCCTGCAATAGCGAAACCTGTGAAGGTTCTGGCGTCGCGCAATGGACTGCGAATCGGCATTCGAGATTCTGAGGCATTGAGAATTCTCGGCCAGCAAGATGTCTTACCCAATGGAGTGCTTGAGTACAGTTTGTGCAAAGTCAAGCGCATGGTTTCAGGAACAGCGGAGTACAAGCGTTGGGTGGGTATGTCTGGCTGCTTTGAAGACCCAACTAAACCCTATTTCAACGATTGTGGTGCGGTTCAAATTCGATTTAATGATGGCAAGGCGATTGAGGTTAATCTTGCCGCAAACCAGAACGTGTGTTGAGGATGGCGTCTTGGCAGCGATAGCGGTCAATCCTTGTTGACTCTCAGTAAATAAAGTATGAAGAAATTGTCGAAGCCACTTGTTGAACCAGGCGTAGTTTTGCGCTATTTCACAGCAGCAGAGATATCAGAGCTCACTGATCAATGGCTTGAGGCATTTGGAAAAAATCGCAATGGCGTGAACTCCGAGGCCTTTCTTTGGCACATTTTCAGTTCTGGTCGCTACCCCAGCGAGGAAAAAGGCCACGCTCTCGCTCAGTATCAGCAGCAGCTTGCCACCGAATACATCGTCTTGTCGAATGACGGAAAGACCGCACTCACAACGGATTTACGCCCAAACAAGGCCGATCTTTTCGATTACTACGTGTTTCCTAGAAATTTGGCGTGGACCATGGCCTTTACGCATGAGGATGGTTGGCTCGGCCCTTACTTTGCGAAGCACTTGGACTACAAACGGTTGAACAATGACAATGTTTTCCAAATAAAAAAACGGCACGAAGCATCAATTGCGCAGGCAAAAGGATGGAGTTAGATTTGTGCTTTTGGCCTGACTCAGCCTGGAGCATGTGTCCGCTTTCAAGCACACTAGAAGTCCGCTAACAGCCTTCGTGAGTCATCCAGTGTATTGAGGTGAATGACGGCTTCGCCCCCAAACCACCCCTTGGCACACGGCCCAACATTGCCGGCCACGAACGACGCTATGTATTCGCCGCCGCCCGCAACTCCCCCAACACCTCCTGCGTGTGCTCCCCCAGCCGCGGCGCGGGGCGGCGCACGGACGTTGGCGTATCGCTCAAGCGCACCGGCGGGCGCAACTGCAGCAGGCGGCCTTCAAACGGGTGCTCCACATCCAACCAAGCGCCGGTGGCGGCCAGGTGGGGGTCGGTGAGCAGGTCGTCGAGGCGCATCATGGGCATGACCGGGATGTCGCGCGCGGCCAGTTCGCGCAGCCAGTGGGCGCTGGTGTTGTTGCGCAGGTGCTGTTGCACAAAACCGTACAGCGCGTCGATGTGGGCGATGCGCGCGCCCTGCGTGGTGAAGCGCGCATCCTGGGTGAAACGATCCGGTTCGCCGACCAGGGCCAGGAAGGCCTGCCAGTGGACATCGTTGTACATCAGGGCGCAGATGTGTCCATCTGCCGTGGCGTAGGGCTTGCGGTTGGGCGCCAGCATGCGGCTGTGGCCCATGGGGGCGATGGGTGGCTGCCAGGTGGCGCCGCCCAGGTGTTCGCCCAGCACGAATTGCAGCAGGCACTCGAACATGGGCACCTCCACGCGCTGGCCGCGCCCGGTGCGCACGCGCGCCAGCAGTGCGGCCATGACGGCGTGGACCATGTTCAGGCCGGTGACGCGGTCGGCAAAGGTGGCGGGCACGTAGCGTGGCTCGGGGCTGCCGCTTTGGGTCATCAGCCAGGGGATGCAGGCGGCACCCTGGATCAGGTCGTCGTACGCGGGCCAGTCGGAGTACGGGCCGCCCTCGCTGTAGCCGTAGGCGCCGCAGTAGACGATGCGCGGGTTCACCGCCTGCACGGCCTCCCACGACAGCCCCAGGCGCGCCATGCTGGCCGGGCGGATGTTGTAGGCCAGCACGTCGGCTGATGAGCACAGGCGCAACAGCGTGGCGCGGTCATCCGGCTTTTTGAGGTCCAGCACCACCGAGCGTTTGTTGCGGTTGGCGTTGATGAAGATGTGGCCCATGCCGGGGTGCTGCATGGGGCCGGCGTGGCGCATGATGTCGCCGCCGGGCGGCTCGATCTTGATGACGTCGGCGCCGTAGTCACCCAGGATCTGCGTGGCATACGGCCCCAGCACCACGCCGGTCATGTCGATGACACGGATGCCGGCGAGCGCGCCTTCCGGCTCTGGCGATGGATCAGCCATTTGCTATCACTTTAGTAGCTGCCTACGCAGTATCTACGAGGGCTAGCGACCTATTCTGGTGTGATGTTTGCCGCCTTGACCCACAGCGCCCACTTCTGGATTTCAGAGGCGATGGTCTTGGCCAGCTGGGCGGAATCCTGGTAATCCACGTCGATGCCTGCGGCGACGATCTTCTCGCGCACATCGGGCCGGGCCATGGCGGTGGCGAAGGCGGTGCCGACCTTGGCCTTCACGTCGGCCGGCAGGTTGGCCGGTGCCATCAGGCCGAACCAGGCGCCCACGGCGTAGTCCTTGACCGTGTCACCAATGGGCGGCACCTGGGGCGCCCTGCTGGCGCGCTTGGCCGTGGTCACGCCCAGGCCGCGTAGGCGCCCGCCATTCATCTGCGACGCGGCGTTGCCCACGTCGGCAAAGGCAAATTGCAACTGACCGCCCAGCAGATCGGTCAGCGCTGGCGGAATGCTCTTGTAGGGCACGCTCAGCACCTCCAGCCCGGCCATTTGCCCCAGCATGGCGGCCGACACCAGCGAGCCCGAGGAGCCATGCCCGTAGGCCAGCTTGCCGGGGTGCGACTTGGCGTAGGCGATGAATTCCTTCATGTCCTTGGCGGGGAAGTCGTTCTGAACCATGAGGATGAAGCCGGTCTCGCCGATCTTGCCGATGGGCGTGAAGTCCTTCACCGGGTCGTAGGACAGCTTCTTGTACAGGCTCACGTTGGCCGCCTGCGTGGTGCTGGTGGTCACCAGAAAGGTGTAGCCATCACCCGGCGCGGCCTTGACGGCCTCGGCACCCAGGATGCCGTTGGCGCCGGCCTTGTTGTCCACGGTGATGGCCTGGCCCAGGGCCTCGCCCATGGCCTGGGCCACGATGCGGCCCACGGCATCGGTGGCGCTGCCGGCCGAGAAAGGCACGACAAACTTCAACGGCTTGTTGGGATAGGCCTGGGCCCAGGCGGGCGCTGCACCGGCGGCCAGCAGGGCCAGCGCGGCGCCTGCGCACAAGACGCCTCGGCGGGCATGGGACAACGGGAAGCGAATGGTCATACGGTCTCCTTGCGGGGGGATGGGTTTGTTGGGGTGGCGGCGGCGCGTGCGCGCTCCTCCTCTTGCAGGCGCAGCACGCGGCGCTGCACCTTGCCGGTGGTGGTCATGGGCAGGGCGTCGAGGAATTCGATTTCCTTGGGGTATTCGTAGGGCGCCAGGCGGTCCTTCACGTGCTCTTGCAGTTCCACCGTGAGCTTGGCGTGCAAATCGGCGATAGCCCTCGCCTCGCCTGCACAGGCAGCTATGAAATCAGGAGCAATCACGACATAGGCCTTGACCAGGGCGCCGCGCTCGGCGTCGGGCTTGGGGACCACGGCGGCGTTGATCACGGCCGGGTGCTTGACCAGGCAGTTCTCGATCTCGCCGGGGCCGATGCGGTAGCCGGCGGCCTTGAACACGTCGTCACTGCGGCCCTGGTACCAGAGGTAGCCGTCGGCATCGCGCACGGCCTGGTCGCCGGTGCGGCACCAATCGCCGGTGTACTTGGCCTCGGTGGCGGCGTCGTTCTTCCAGTAGCCCAGGAAGAAGATGGGGTCGGGGTGGCCGTGCACGTCGAAGCGGTTCAACGCCACGTCGCCGGGCACGCCCATGGGGCACTCGTTGCCCTCGTCGTCGATCACACGGACCCGGTGGCCGGGGTAGCCCATGCCCATGCTGCCGGGCTTGGACGGGTAGAGCACGTTGCAGTTGCCGACGATGTAGTTGATCTCGGTCTGGCCGAACATCTCGTTGGGTTTCACGCCCAACTGCTGGGCGCAGTAGGCAAACACGGCGTCGCCCACTGCCTCACCCGCGCTCATGATGGCCTGCAGTTTCAACTTGAACTGCTGGCGCACGGTCTGCTGCGGCGTGCCGGGATAGGCCTTCATCATGGCCTTGAGTGCGGTGGGGAACAGGAAGGTGTGGGTCACGCCGTAGTGGCCCATCAACTCCAGCGCCGTTTGCGGGCTGAAGCGCCCATTAAAAGCCACGATGGGCCGGCCGAAGTACAGCGTGGGCAGCAGCGCATCCATCAGACCGCCGGTCCAGGCCCAGTCGGCGGGGCTCCAGAACACGGCGTTCGTGTCGCTGTTGTCGTCCTGGGGGTCGAAGCCAAACCAGTTCTGGCTGGCCACGAAACCGGGCAGGTTGCCGATGAGCGCGCGCTGGGCCAGCAGGGCGCCCTTGGGGTTGCCGGTGGTGCCGCTGGTGTAGATCAGGATGGCGGGGTCTTCGGCCAGGGTATCGACCATGGTGAACGTGGTGGGGAATTGGGCCAGGGTGTCGGCCCATTCGCAATCGGCCTGGCCGTCCACTGCGTCGGCCGCGCCAACGCCCACCACGGTGCGCAGCAGGTGGCAGTGCTTGCGCGCCAGGCGCAGGTCGTGCAGGGCCCCAGCATCGGCGATGGCGACCACGGCCTCGCTGTTGTGCAGGCGGTACTCCAGCGCGTCGGGGCCGAACAGCAGGGACAGCGGCATGGCCACCGCCCCCATCTGCAGCACGGCCATGTAGGCGACGGCGGTCTCGAAGCACTGCGGCATGACGATGGCCACGCGGTCGCCGCGCGCCACGCCCAGGGCCTGCAGCGCGTTGGAGAGGCGGTTGGCCTGCTCCTGCAGCTCACCATAGGTATAAAAAGTGTCTCCAGCCCTCGTGGAATATGCGTGGATAGCTATCTTTTTACTAGCACTTGGTTGACGTGCCCAGCGCGCGCAGCAGACCTGGGCGATGTTGAAGCGCTCCGGCACGGACCAAGTGAAGGCCTGGTGCAGGCGGGTGTAGGCGTCGGGCACACCACCCAGGACCACGGCACTTGCCTTGGCTGGGAATGGGGTTGTGTCGCTGTCTTGACGGGCTTGCATGGGGGGTCTCCGTATGATTGAACGAATGTACCAAGCACAACGCCTTTCCCGTAGCGAGTTTGTCCCTATACGCAACCTCACGTACCACGTTCAAGTCTGGGGTAAACCCGCACCCGACAAGATTCCACTGGTCATGGTGCATGGCTGGATGGACGTGGCCGCGAGCTACCAGTTCGTGGTCGATGCCTTTGCGCAAGACCACTACATCATCGCCCCCGACTGGCGCGGCTACGGCCAATCCACCTCCGGCGGGGTGGACAACTACTGGTTCCCCGACTACATGGCCGACCTGGACTTCCTGCTGGACCACTACGCACCGGACCAGGCCGTGAACCTGGTCGGCCACAGCCTGGGCGGCAATGTGGTGATGCTCTACGCCGGCGTGCGCCCCGAGCGCGTGCGCCGCCTGGTCAACCTGGAGGGCTTCGGCATGCCCGCCACCACGCCCGACATGGCGGCCAAGCGCTACGGCCAGTGGATGGATGAGCTGAAGAAACTGCACCGCGGCGAGCTGGACCTCAAGGCCTACGACACACCGTCCGGCGTGGCCCGGCGCCTGATGAAGACCAACCCCCGCCTGGGCCAGGACAAGGCCGAATGGTTGGCCCGCCACTGGGCGCGCGAGACCGTGCAGGGCCAGTGGGCCATCATGGGTCAGCCGGCGCACAAGGTCATCAGCGCCCACCTCTACCAGGTGGAAGAGGCTCTGGCGCTGTACCGGCGGCTAAACATGCCGGTGCTGGCGGTGGAGGCCTCGGACAACAGCTTGGAGACCTTCTGGGGCGGACGCTACAGCATGGCGCAGTACCACGAGCGCATCAGCAACGTACCCCACCTGGAGATCGCCCGCATCCCCGACGCCGGGCACATGATGCACCACGACCAGCCCGCGCTGCTGGCGGCGCTGATCGAGCGGTTCATCGCCTGAAACGCCCTTCCGCGCTAGACGAGGGGGCTTCGGTCCCTGCTCCCCCTTCTTTGAGCAAGGTCAACATGATTTAGGTCAATTTACCAATATGATGGGCGCATGAACCACAAGATCGCCATGCCCCTGCGCTCTGTGGCCCTCACCACCTGGCTGGCCCTGGCGGCCGCCGTGGCGGCGCAGGCGCAGACGACCGCGGCAACCACCAGTCGTTTGGAGCGGGTCCTGGAAGCCAAGACCCTGCGCGTGTGCATCTGGCCGGATTACTACGGCATCACCTACCGCAATCCCAAGACCCAGCAACTGATCGGTATCGACATCGACCTAGCGCAGGAACTGGCCAAGGACCTGGGGCCGCAGATAAAAGTACAGTTCGTCGACAGCTCGTTCGCCAAGCTGATCGATGATGTAACGCAGGACCATTGCGACATCGCCATGTTTGCCGTGGGCATTACGGCGGCGCGCGCAGAAAAACTACGCTTCACCCAACCGCACCTTCAGAGCGACATCTACGCCATCACCACCCAGTCCAACCGGCGCATCAAGGAATGGGCCGACATCGACAAGCCCGGCGTCGTGGTGGCCGTTGCCAAGGGCACCTACCACGAGCCAGTGATGCGCGAAAAGCTGAAGAACGCCACGCTCATCGCCCCGGCCACGCCATTCGCCCGCGAGCAGGAGGTGGAGTCCGGCCGCGCCGACGTATTCATGACCGACTACCCCTACAGCCAGCGCATGCTGGCCACCACCGACTGGGCCCGCCTCGTCACGCCGCCCAGCACCTACCACATGACCTCCTACGCCTACGCCATGCAGCAGGGCGACGACCGCTGGCATGCCCGCATGGAGCAGTTCATGGCCGACATCAAGCGCGACGGCCGGCTGCTGGCGGCGGCCAAACGCCACAAGCTCGAACCCATCGTCAACCGCGACTGAGATGCGTGCCCGGCTGCCTGCGCTGCCCAGTCGGAGCGGCCATCTGCCGTTCCTCACCTTCATGCTGCTGTTCGTCTTCAGCATCGCAGGGGGCACGGTGTACACGGTGGAGCGCCTGCGCCTGGAGGCCATCGGCTTCCACACCGAAGTCACGGCCATGCAGGCGCGCGCCTTCGAGGACCAGCTCACGCAGAGCCTGAATATCGTCGATCTCATGCTCGACAATTTGCTCTCCGCCGACCTGGTCAAGCAAAGCCCGGCTAGCGTAGGCGCGTATTTCGAGACGGAACTGCGGCGCATACCCTTGCTGCGCTCCCTGTCGCTCTTGGATGAACATGGCCGCATCGTGGCCAGTTCCAACGCACAGAACCTGGGACGCACACCCGCGCTGGACGACTTCCTGCCGCCCGACCCCGGCGACGGTCTGATCGGTTCGCTGCGCTTTGGCAGACCTTGGTCGGGACGTGACTTCGCCGACGCCTACCCGATCACCGACCAACGCGCCGCGCAGCCCAAAGCGCCCGACCTGATTCCCGTAACGCACACCCAGCGCATCGCCGGCCACACCTACACCGTGCTGGCCGCCCTCAACCCAGACTACTTCGTCAACCTGTTCGACAAGGCCCTCAAATCCAAGAAAGCGGCAGCCGAGGTCCTGCGCTACGACGGCATCATGATGCTGTCCACTGACGACGATCTACCTGGCGTCCGCCACGAAGATGAGGCTTTGCGCGAAGTCCTGAACGACAAGGAGTTCGGCAGCTACGAGGAAAGCGGCGACTACGCCGTGCCCACCCTCTCCGCGTTTCGCGTCTCGCGCCAGTTCCCTTTGGTGGTGATCACGCACCTGGATCGCGACCAGGCCATGCAAGCCTGGGCCGCCGAACGGCGCCACCTGCTGTGGCTGATCATTCCCACCCTGCTGGGTGTGGTGGTGTTAGCGACGCTGGTTTACCTGCGCCAGCTGCGCCTGGCCCAGGCCCACGCCCTGGCCCAGAGCCAGGAGCGCCTGCGCCTGGCGGCGGTGCTCAATGCCCTGCCGGCCAACCTGGTGATGCTGGACACCAGCGCCAGCGTGGTCATGGGCAATGCCGGCTGGTCGCAATTCCTGGCGGACGCCCGCGTCGATGTGCCCGACGACGGCGTAGGCCTCAACTTTCCCACCCTGTGCGCCCGCCTGAACCCACAGGACCCGGGTCTGGCACAGCGCTTTGCCTCCGGCATAGACGGCGTTCTGCGCCACGCCGTTGCCATCATGGACCTGGAGTACCGCATGCCCCTGCCGGATGGCGACCGGTGGTTTCGCATGGTGGCCCGCACCTTGCACGAGCCCGGCCTTACGGGCGCGGTTGTGATGCAGATGGACATCACCGAGCGCGTTACCGCCAAGCAGGCGCTGGAGGAATTCAACCGCGACTTTGAGAGCTTCCTGAACCAGACAACCGACTTCATCTACTTCAAGGACCAGGACAGCCGTTTCCGCTTCTGCAGCCAGACACTGGCAACCATTACGGGGCATGCGCATTGGCGCGACATGATCGGCAAACATGATCGTGAGGTCTTCCCAGCCGACGTGGCCGCCATCTACGAGGCCGAGGAACGTCCCCTCTTCCAGGAGGGGAAGTCCCTGCTCAACCGGGTGGACCCGTATTACGACGCCCAGGGCCAACCCGGCTTCGTGCAGACCAGCAAGTGGCCGCTGTTCAACGCCCAGGGCGATGTGGTGGGCATCTTCGGCATCAGCCGCGACGTGACCGAGCAGCGCCGCGTCGAAGCACGCCTGCAGCTGGCCGCCACGGTGTTCACCCATGCCCGCGAGGGCATCATGATCACGGACGCGCAGGGCACCATCGTCGACGTCAACGACACCTTTACCCGCATCACCGGCTACAGCCGCGAGGACGCCATCGGCAACAACCCGCGCATGCTCAAGTCCGGCCGCCATGGGCCCGATCACTACGCCACCATGTGGCACGGCCTGCGACGCGACGGCTATTGGTACGGTGAAATCTGGAACCGGCGCAAGAGCGGGGAGATCATCGCCGAGATGCAGACGGTGAGCGCGGTGCGCGATGCCCAGGGACAGGTCCAGCACTACGTGGCACTGTTCAGCGACATCACGGCCATGAAACAGCACGAACAACAGCTGGAACACATCGCCCACTACGACGTGCTCACCCAGTTGCCCAACCGCGTACTGCTGGCAGACCGCCTACAACAGGCCCTGATCCAGAGTCAGCGGCGCAAGCGCGCGTTGGCGGTGGTGTTCCTGGATTTGGACGGCTTCAAGGCGATCAACGACAACCATGGACACGACGCCGGAGATGCCTTGCTGATCGCCGTGGCGCAACGCCTCAAATCCGCGCTGCGAGAGGGTGACACGTTGGCCCGCATTGGTGGCGACGAATTCGTGGCGGTGTTGGTCGATCTGGAACATTCGCGCGACTGCGAGCCGGTGTTGCAGCGCATGCTGCAGGCGGCCTCTGATCCCTTGGTGGTCGGCGGCGCCGTGCTGCATGTCTCGGCCAGCATGGGCGCAACGTTGTATCCCCAGGACCCCTCCGACGCCGACCTGTTGATGCGCCACGCCGACCAGGCCATGTACACCGCCAAGCACTCGGGCAAGAACCGCTACCACCTGTTCGACGTGGCGCAGGACGCCGCCATCCAGATTCAGCGCGAGAGCGTGGAGCGCATCCGCCTGGCCTTGGCCCAAGGGGAACTGGTGCTGTACTACCAGCCCAAGGTCAACATGCAGAGCTTCGAGGTAGTCGGTGCCGAGGCCCTGATCCGATGGCAGCACCCCGAGCACGGACTACTCGCGCCGGCCGAATTCCTGCCGCTGATAGACAACACCGAACTCTCCATCACCGTGGGGGAATGGGTGATTGACACCGCCCTGACGCAACTAGCGGCCTGGCAACAGGTCGGGCTGGCATTTCCGGTCAGCGTCAATCTGGGCGCCCACCAGTTGCAGCAGGTGGGCTTTGTCGCTCGCCTGCAGGCGCTGTTGGCGGCCCACCCGGACGTGCCGGCGCGCCGGCTGGAGCTGGAGCTGCTGGAGTCCAGCGCACTGGAAGACATCCACCAGGTTTCGGACGTGATGCACGCCTGCCGCGCCCTGGGCGTGCGCTTTGCGCTGGACGATTTCGGCACGGGCTACTCGTCCCTCACCTACCTCAAGCGCCTGCCCGCCGACGTGCTCAAGATCGACCAGAGCTTTGTGCTGGACATGCTCAGCGACCCGGACGACCGCGCCATCGTCGAGGGCGTGATTGGCCTGGCGTCGGCCTTCCACCGCGAGGTGATCGCCGAAGGCGTGGAAACCGCGGCCCACGGCGCGCTGCTGCAAACCCTCGGATGCCAGTTGGCCCAGGGGTTTGGCATTGCCCACCCCATGCCGGCCGACGCCTTCGAGCCCTGGACCGCACAATGGGCTGCCAAGCCAGCATGGACCGCCTGAGCACACAAGGCCAGGTCGGCACGCCACGGCGCCCGGCATGAGAAAATAGCGGGTTATTCCAGAATTCACCGCTTAGGACCCGCACCATGGACATCGAACGCATCAACCTCATTGGCACCACCCTGGCGGACCTGAGCGCCCGGACCCAAGAGTTACGGGGGTATCTTTGACTACGATGCCAAAGCCGAGCGCCTGCGCACCGTCAACGCATCGCTAGAAGACCCCACGGTCTGGAACGATCCCAAGAAGGCCCAGGAACTGGGCAAGGAAAAGAAGCTGCTCGACGGCGTGGTGCTCACGCTCAATACGCTGGAGCGTGAGCTGGCCGACAACACCGAGCTCTACGAGATGAGCAAAGAGGATGGCGACGAGGCCGGCCTGATGACGATCGAGGGCGAGACCGAGAAGCTGGCCACCATCATCAAGGACCTGGAATTCCGCCGGATGTTCAACAACCCGGCCGACCCCCTGCCCTGCTTCCTGGACATCCAGGCCGGCGCTGGCGGCACGGAGGCCTGCGACTGGGCCAGCATGCTGCTGCGCCAGTACCTGAAGTACGCCGAGCGCAAGGGCTTCAAGACCACGGTGGAAGACGAGACCGCCGGCGACACGGCCGGCATCAAGAGCGCCACCATCAAGATCGAGGGCGAATACGCCTTCGGCCTGCTGCGCACCGAGACCGGTGTGCACCGCCTGGTGCGCAAGAGCCCGTTCGACTCGTCGGGTGGCCGCCACACCAGCTTTGCCAGCATCTTTGTCTACCCCGAAATCGATGACTCCATCGAGATCGACATCAACCCCGCCGATGTGCGCACCGACACCTTCCGCGCCAGCGGCGCCGGCGGCCAGCACATCAACAAGACCGACTCGGCGGTGCGCCTGACCCACATCCCCACCGGTATCGTCGTGCAATGCCAGGACGGACGCAGCCAGCACAGCAACCGCGACGTGGCCTGGAAGCGCCTGCGCTCGCGCCTGTACGACTTTGAGCTGCGCAAGCGCCAGGCCGAGCAGCAGAAACTGGAAGACTCCAAGACCGACGTCGGCTGGGGCCACCAGATCCGGTCCTACGTGCTGGACAACAGCCGCATCAAGGACCTGCGCACCAATGTCGAAGTCTCGGCCACACAGAAGGTGCTGGACGGTGACCTGGACGTGTTCATCGAAGCCTCGCTCAAGCAGGGCGTCTGAGCCCCAATACCCACCCAACCCGCACGGCCCATACCCCGCCAATTACCACCGGAGAGACCCATGCTGCGTGATGCACAACCCACCATCGTCCACCGCGCCGACTATGCGCCCCCCGCCTTTCACATCGCTACGGTCGAACTGACCTTCGACCTGGACCCGGCCAAGACCCGCGTTCTCAACAAGATGACGCTGCGCCGCAACCCCGACGTAGCAGCTCAGCCCCTCAAGCTCGATGGCGAGGAACTGAACCTGGCGCGCGTGCTGGTCAATGGCCAGGGCACCTCGTTCAAGATGGAGGGCGAGCGCCTGGTGCTGGAAAACCTGCCCGAGGGCCCCGAGCCCTTCTCGCTGGAGATCTTCACCACCTGCGCCCCGGTCAAGAACACCAAGCTCTCCGGCCTGTACGTGAGCCAGGACTCCTTCTTCACCCAGTGCGAGGCCGAGGGCTTTCGCCGCATCACCTACTTCCTGGACCGCCCGGACGTGATGGCCAGCTACACCGTGACACTACGCGCCGACAAGGCCAAGTACCCGGTGCTGCTTTCCAACGGCAACCTGGTGGAGCAGGGCATGCTGGAAGACGGCCGCCACTTCGCCAAGTGGGTCGACCCCCACAAGAAGCCCAGCTACCTGTTCGCCCTGGTGGCGGGCCAGTTGGTGGCGCGCGAGCAGCGCATCACCAGCCGCGCCGGCAAGGAGCACCTGCTGCAGGTGTTCGTGCGCCCCGGTGACCTGGACAAGACCGAGCACGCCATGAATTCGCTGATGGCCTCGGTGGCCTGGGACGAGGCCCGCTTTGGCCTGCCGCTGGATTTGGAGCGATTCATGATCGTCGCCACCAGCGACTTCAACATGGGCGCCATGGAGAACAAGGGCCTGAACATCTTCAACACCAAGTACGTGTTGGCCAGTCAGGCCACCGCCACCGATGCCGACTACGCCAACATTGAAAGCGTTGTCGGGCATGAATACTTCCATAACTGGACCGGCAACCGCGTCACCTGCCGCGATTGGTTTCAGCTGAGTCTGAAGGAAGGCTTGACCGTGTTCCGCGACCAGGAATTCAGCCAGGACCTGTGCGCCAGCGCATCGGCGCGCGCGGTCAAGCGCATTGAAGACGTGCGCGTGCTGCGTACCGCCCAGTTCCCCGAGGATGCCGGCCCCATGGCCCATCCCGTGCGCCCGGACAGCTACATCGAGATCAACAACTTCTACACCGTCACCGTCTACGAGAAGGGTGCCGAAGTGGTGCGCATGATGCAGACCCTGGTCGGCCGCGAGGGCTTTGCCAAGGGTCTCACGCTGTACTTCCAACGCTTCGACGGGCAGGCCGTGACCTGCGACGACTTCGCCCAGGCCATGGCCGACGCCAACCCCGGCTCCAGCCTGGCCCACCTGCTGCCGCAGTTCAAGCTCTGGTACAGCCAGGCCGGCACGCCGCACCTGCGTGCCAGCGGCCATTTTGATGCCACCGCCCGGACCTACACCTTGTCGTTCCAACAGCACTGCCCGCCCACCACCGGCCAGAGCCATAAGCAGCCATTTGTCATTCCGGTGCTACTGGGCCTGGTTGGCGCCAACAGCGGTACCGCCCTGCCCTTGTCCGTGCAGGGCAGCGCCGACGCCTCAGCCGCCAACCACCTGTTTGTGATGACCGGCGAGACCGCCAGCATCACCTTCACCGATGTGCCGGAGGAGCCCGTTCCCTCCATCCTGCGCGGCTTCTCGGCGCCGGTGGTGCTGAACTGCGACTACAGCGACGCCCAGTTGCTGACTCTGCTCGCGCACGACCCCGACCCGTTCAACCGCTGGGAAGCCGGCCAGCGCCTGGCGCTGCGCAGCGCTATTAATTCGATAGCTGCTCACGCAGATTCCACGAGGGCCACCCCCCTGAATGACACATACGTCCAGGCCATGCGCAGCGTCCTGCACCACCCCCAACTGGACGCCGCCTTCAAGGAACTGGTGCTGACCCTGCCCAGCGAGACCTACATCGCCGAGCAACTGGACGTGGTGGACCCGCAGCGCGTCCACGCCGTGCGCGAGGCCATGCGCTTGCAATTGGCCCAGGCCCTGCACGCCGACTGGCAGTGGGCCTTTGATAACCACCGGGACAACGGCGGCTACCGCCCCGACGCCACATCCGCCGGCCGGCGCGCACTGGCCGGCATGGCCCTGACCCACCTGTGCCTGGCCGCCACCGAGAGCGGCGATACGGTCTGGCCCGGCAAGGCCCTGCAGCGCTTCAAAGATGCCGGCAACATGACCGACCGTGCCAACGCCCTGCAAGCCCTGGTCAGCAGCGGCCATGCCCTAGCCGCACCCGCCCTGGCGCGCTTCCACACCCTGTTCCAGCACGAGGACTTGGTGCTGGACAAGTGGTTCGCGCTGCAGGCGGGCGCCCCCGACCGTGGCGGCCAGATCCTGCCCGCCGTGCGCCAGTTGATGACGCTCCCGGACTTCAACATCCGCAACCCGAATCGCGCCCGCAGCCTGATCTTCAGCTACTGCAACGCCAACCCCGGCGGTTTCCACCGCGCGGACGCCGCTGGTTATGTGTACTGGAGCGAACGCGTGGTCGAACTGGACGGCATCAACCCCCAGGTCGCCGCCCGCCTGGCGCGCGCGCTGGACCGCTGGAAGCGCCTGGCCGAACCCTACCGCAGTGCCGCCTGCGAGGCCCTCAAGCGCGTGGCCGCCAAGCCCGACCTCTCCAACGACGTGCGCGAGGTCGTGGACCGCGCGCTGGCTGATTGATTCAAGACAAAGGAAACCCATGGCTCCCAAAATCTCCCTGACCCGCTATCTGGTTGAAGAACAGCGGGTGGACGGCTCCATCCCCGCGCAACTGCGCCTGCTGATCGAAGTGGTGGCCCGTGCCTGCAAAAGCATATCCCAGGCCGTGAACAAGGGCGCCCTGGGCGGTGTCCTCGGCGCCACCGAGAGCGAGAACGTGCAGGGCGAGGTGCAGAAGAAGCTCGACATCATCGCCAACGAGGTGCTGATCGAAGCCAACGAATGGGGCGGCCACCTGGCGGCCATGGCCTCGGAGGAAATGGAAGGCATCTACCTGGTGCCCAACCGCTATCCGCAGGGTGAGTACCTGCTGCTGTTCGATCCCCTGGACGGCTCCAGCAACATCGACGTCAACGTCAGCATCGGCACCATCTTCAGCGTGCTCAAGAAGCCTGAGGGCACGGGCGTGTCGGAACAGGACTTCCTGCAGACCGGCGCCAAGCAGGTGGCGGCCGGCTACTGCGTGTACGGCCCGCAGACCACCCTGGTGCTGACCGTTGGCGACGGCGTGGCCATGTTCACACTGGACCGCGAGCAGGGCTCCTTCGTGCTCACGCAAGAAGGCGTCAAGATTCCCGAGGACACCAAGGAATTCGCCATCAACATGAGCAATATGCGCCACTGGGACGCCCCCATCAAGCGCTATGTGGACGAATGCCTGGCCGGCAAGGAAGGCCCGCGCGGCAAGGACTTCAACATGCGCTGGATCGCCAGCATGGTGGCCGACGTACACCGCATCCTGACCCGCGGCGGCGTCTTCATGTACCCCTGGGACAAGCGCGAACCCGAGAAGCCGGGCAAGCTGCGCCTGATGTACGAAGCCAACCCCATGGGCTGGATCGTCGAGCAGGCCGGCGGCGCCGCCACCAACTGCCGCCAGCGCATCCTGGACATCCAGCCCACCAAACTGCACGAGCGCGTGAGCGTGGTGCTGGGCTCCAAGAACGAGGTGGAACGCATCACGCGCTACCACACGGAAGCTTGACCGCTTCGCCCACGCTATAATGTAGGGCTTAGTGCCGGTGTAGCTCAGTCGGTAGAGCAGCTCATTCGTAATGAGAAGGTCGGGTGTTCGATTCATCTCTCCGGCACCACTCTTGAAAACCCGTTGATCGCAAGGTCAGCGGGTTTTTTCATGCCTGCGCCAACTCCGTACTCGCAAAAACAGGGGATGGCATAGCACGCCCGCGCACCCGACACTGTGAACACTGCCCAATCGGGGCAGCCAATCAAGGGACTCACCATGCGCTTCATCAAACTGGCATCGCTCATCCTGGCCTTGTGTTTCGCGGCAGCGGCACACGCACAAGACTACGACAAACAACCCATCCCCCATGGCCAAACCGAAAAGGCCATGCCGGAGGCTTTTACCAACAGCGTTACTTTTCTGCAGGTTTGTTACTTTGGCGGGGTGCTGAATTGCCAGTCCGCATCATCGCTGGGGGTGCGCTACACCAGTGGCACCGCCAATTCCGTGTTGGCCTCGCAATACGGGTGCACTTACAAGGGGTCAACGCCATCGCGGCAAGCCTCGCCAGGCTATGACTTGTATCTCTGCTCGGGCAGCAGCCCGCTGGCCGGCTATACGATTTTCGTCCTCGTGGAGGGCGACTACTCCACCAGCTTCGCTGGCACCATATCCGCCATCTACCAGCCGTAACGCCGGCCGCGGCGTGGCCCCTGGGCGGCGCCGTGATTTCCTCCCATTGGTAAATCCGCCAAGCACTGCGTATATTTGCCTCAGAATGCTAGCCTTTGGCATTAGGGCGCAGTTGTGGTTGAAGACAGTCAGTATTTCAAAACAGTCAATGCGAGCTTTCCCAAGATCGGGGACAAGATCAAACTCTTCTGGGGGCATCCGGAGTTTGTCGTGTTGATGCACGAGTTACTGACTGACTCCGGTGACCGCGTGCGAATGGGTTTCCCCGCACCGGTTCTGTTTGCCTTGCACGAACTGGCAACCGATCACGATCACATCTACCCCCACCTAGCCCGCAAGGACGCCAGCATTTGGCACGACCGCCGTGTGTAGACCGCGCCGCAGTACGGGGTCAAATGGCGTGCAGCCACGCGTCCTCCGGTAATCCGCGCAGAAAACGTCCTACGTCGTCCAACGCGCCATGCGCCGCAGCCCATTCCAGGTGTTCGACCACGCGCAGGGTCTTGAGTGGGGCGGGGGTGTTGTCCCAGGCTTCCAAGATCAAGGGCAGCGGCGGCTCCCAGCCCAGCGCGGTGCGCTTGCGGTTGGGCAGCATTTCAAACAGCCGGTTCCAATGCGGAGGCAGGGGGCAGACGCGATGGTTCTCCCGGCAGTAGGCAATCAGGCTGTGCAGCGTTTCAGACATGGGCAATGCTCCCAGACGTGGTGATGCACACTATATCGGTTGCGGCGCCCTCAGATTTACAGCATTCCCATCACCCGCGGCATCCACAGCGACAGCTCGGGCCAGTAGGTGACGATCACCAGGAACACCAGCAGGGTGAGCAGCCAGGGCATGACCGCCTTGGTCATTTCCGTGATGCCCAGCTTGGAGATGCCCGAAGCCACGTACAGATTCAGGCCCACCGGCGGATGGCACAGGCCCACCTCCATGTTCACGTCGATCAGGATGCCCAGGTGCACGGGATGGATGCCCAGTGCCATGGCCGCCGGGTAGACGATGGGCGCGGTGATCAGAATGATGGATGACGGCTCCATGAAGTTCCCGGCCATCAGCAGCAGCAGATTGACCGCCAGCAGGAAGCCCACCATGCCCAAGTGCTTGCCCATGATCCAGTCGGACAGCGCCTGCGGAATGTTCTCGTTGGTCATGATGAAGGAGAACAGCGCGGCATTGGTGATGATGTAGAGCAGCATCGCCGACATGTTGGCCGAATTCAGCAGCACCTTGGGCACATCCTTGAACCCCATTTCGCGGTACACGAAAACGGACACGATGAAGGCATAGACCGCGCTCACGGCTGCGGCCTCGGTGGCGGTGAAGATGCCGGAATAGATGCCGCCGATGATGATCACCACCAGCATCAGGCCCCAGACGCTGTCGCGGAACGTGTTCCACCGCATGGCCCAACCCATACGCGCCTGCCGCGGATAGTTGTTCTTGCGCGCGATGTACCAGGTCACGCCGCACAGCACGAAAGTCAACAGCATACCCGGCAGCACACCGGCCACGAACAGTGCGCCGATGGACGTGCCGGTGGACACGGCAAAGATCACCTTCGGGATGGAGGGCAGCATCAGAATACCCAGTGACCCCGCCACCGTGATCACGCCGGCGCCGAACTGCACCGGATAGCCTGCACGCACCATGGCCGGCAGCAGGATGGAACCAATGGCCACCACCGTGGCCACGCTGGAACCACACACCAGAGCGAACATGGCGCAGGCCACGATGCCGGCCAAGGCCAAGCCGCCATGGAAGTGGCCTACCAACGACGACGCAAAGTCGATCATCCGTCTGGCAACACCCCCATGGGTAAGGAAATTGCCGGCCAGGATGAAGAACGGGATCGACATGATCTCGAACTTCTCGATGCCGGTGAACAGCTTCAGCGCCACCGACTCCAGCGGCACCTGGGTCATGGTGAAGAGGAAGGTCAGTACCGTCAGCCCCAGGGAAATCGAGATCGGCATGCCCGTCAACATCAGGGCGATGAGCAGGCCGAAGATGATGGCTGCGTTCATTTGCCTCCCTCCTGCTCGCCCGGTTCGATACCTTCGACGTGGCTGTGGTCATGCTGGGGAAGTTCTCCCGTCTTGAGGAAACCAACCGCGACTTGCAGAAAACGGAAACACATCAATGCAGAGCCCAGGGGGATAGCGCTGTAGACCATCCAAGTGGGCCATTCCAGGTCCGGGGTGGTCGGCCCCTCGGGGATAGCGCCGGCGTCCATGCCAAAGGCGGACAGGAAAGCATGGTGCGCTCCGTTGTCCCAGATGAAGCTGCCGCCCAGCACCGCGACGATACCGGTGAACAGCGCGCCGGCGGACAGGCCGAACACCACGAAGCGGCCACGCAGCTTGGGGTCGAGCTTGTTGATGACCACATCAACGCCCACGTGGATGCCGGTGCGCACGCCATAGGCCGCGCCGAACTTGGCCATCCACACGAACATGATGATGCACAGCTCTTGTGCCCAGCTGAAGTTGAGCGTCAGCAGCCAGTCCTGGACAGTCGGAATTTTCACCGTGACCGCGTAGCGATGGATGACCGCGGCAAAGATAACCAGGGTCGCCCCGGCCATGAGGAAGGCGATCAACCACTCCTCCAAGCGATCAAGAATTTTCATGATTTGGCTCCAATGGGTTGAAAAAAAGCCCGGTTGTTGTGCCGGGCTTTACCAGGGCTTAGAGCTTGGCGGGATTGAATCCGGTTTCCTTGTAGATGCTCTGGATCAAATCCTTGCCAATACGGGATTCCATCTCCGTGTGGACCTTGATGGTGGCCTTCTTGAAGGCCGAGCGCTCGGCGGCGGTGGGCACATAGACCTGGGTCCTGCCCGACTTCTTGACCGCTTCCAACGCCTGGTCGTTTTCCTGCTTGGCGATCTGGTTGGCGTAGCGGGTGGCCTGCTCCATGGCGCTTTCCAGCTGCGTGCGTATGTCGGCCGGCAGACCATCCCAGAACTTCTTGTTGGTGATGACCGCGTAGCCCAGGTAGCCGTGCTCGGTCAGGGTCAGGTGCTTCTGCACCTCGTGCATCTTCTGGGTGTAGAGGTTGGAGATGGGATTCTCCGTGCCATCCACCACACCGGTCTGCAGGGCCTGGTAGACCTCGGAGAAGGCCAGCACCTGCGGCAGGCTGCCCAGGGCACGCATCTGGGATTCCAGCACCTTGGAGGACTGGATGCGCATCTTCATGCCCTTGAGGTCTTCCGGCGTGCGAATCGGCTTGTTGGCGGAGAAGGACTTGAAGCCATTGTCCCAGTAGGCCAGGCCCTTGACGCCCTTGGGTTCAAGCTTATTCAGCAGCATGCGGCCCACGGGGCCCTGGGTGACCTTGTGCAGGTCATCGTAGTTGTCGAAGATGTAGGGCAGATCGAACACCTCGAATTCCTTCACGCCCAGCGGACCGAACTTGGCCAGGGAGGGGGCCAGCATCTGCACGGCGCCGATCTGCAGCGCCTCCATCTCTTCCTTGTCCTTGTACAAGGTGCTGTTGGCGTAGACCTCCACCTTGACACGGCCCTTGGTCAGTTCCTCGGCCTTCTTCTTGAAGTACTCGGCCGCATGGCCCTTGGGCGTATCGGCGGCCACCACGTGGCTGAACTTGATGACGATGGGCTGCTGCGCCACGGCCAGAAGCGAAAACGATCCCAACGCCAGGCCCAGAACGATGCTGCGAAGTTTCATGGTGTGTCTTCCTTTGCTATTGTTTGCGTGAACGTGAAGCGTAATTCACGCTCGCTGAATCTCAAGTGTGGACATCCACTAAGGGTTAACCCGAGACCTTCGCACAGGCACGTAACATTGGCCTTTTTCACCGTGTTTCACACTACCAATTCGCCGTGTTTTTCCTAAGCAAATTGTTCATTCTGCTGACCCAACCGCTGGCCTGGGTGGCCGCCCTGTTGCTGGCCAGCCTGTTGGCGGCGCGCCGACCGGCGCGTGCCCGCACGTTGGTGACCCTGGCGCTGGGCCTGTTGCTGCTGATTGGTTGGCTGCCGCTGCCGGATCTGCTGATTCGCAACCTGGAGAGCCACTATGCGGAGTTGCCGCCAGACGCCAATCTGCACGGCTACGCCGGCATGGTGGTGCTGGGTGGCTCCACTGAGGCCGGCTATATCGCCCTAGGCCATACCCAGCCCCTGCTCAACAGTGCGGCCGAGCGCGTGACGGCACCGTTGGCCCTGCTGCGCGCCAACCCGCAATTGCGCCTGCTCTACACCGGAGGCGATGGCAGGTTGCAGAGCAGCGGCCCCAGCGAGGCCCAGCAAGCGCGGCAGTTTTTCGAGTCGGTTGGCATTTCGGGGCCGTCAGTCCAATACGAATCCGCATCGCGCACCACGCACGACAACGCGGTACTGAGTGCCCAATTGCCCGGTGTCGATATTCGTCAGCGCTGGCTGCTGGTCACCTCCGCCTGGCACATGCCGCGCGCCATGGCCACGTTTGCCCAGGCGGGTTGGAATGTCACTCCCTATCCCGTGGACTTCCGCACCGGCCCCGCTACGCCCTGGACCACCTACTCACTGCAGGACGGTGTGCGCAACTGGCAACTGGCCCTGCACGAACTGCTGGGCATTGCCGCCTACCGCCTCACCGGACGCATCTGATCAACCAGTCAGGCTGTGGGCCAGCACCTTGTCGATGCGCTTGCCCTCGATCTCTGTGACCTCGAAGCGCCATTGCGCGCAGTCAATGCGCGCGCCCACGACGGGCAACTCGCCCGTGACAGCCATCAATAACCCGGCCAGCGTGTTATAGCGGCCGCGGTCCTCCTGGGGCAGCGCGTCAATGTCGAGCCGGGCCTTGAGTTCGCCCACCGGCATCAGGCCGTCCAGCGTCCAGGAGCCGTCGGCATGTTGTTGGGCCCATGCCTCGGTCTGGGCGTCGGGTTTGAGTTCGCCGGTAATGGCTTCCAGCAGGTCCAGCGGCGTGATCATGCCCTGCACCACGCCGTATTCGTCCACCACGAACACCATGCGTGCCGACGTCGTGCGGAACTGCTCGATCAACTCCATGCCGCTGAGTGTTTCCGGCACAAACGGTGCCGGCTCGGCAATGGCTTCGATGCTGCCCGTATGTGCCGGCCCCAGCTCCAGCAGACGCGCCACACTGATCTTGCCCACCACCTGGTCCAGCGAGCCCCGGCACACGGGATACCAGGAATGCGTGCCTTTGCCGCCCGTGGCGCTGGCTTGCTCCAGGCATTGCGCCACCGTGGCGGACGCATCCATCCATTCGATATCGGTGCGCGGCAGCATGATGGAGGTCAGTGGTCGGTCATCCAGTCCAAATACATTACGCACCATCTGGTGTTCGTGCTGCTCGATGATGCCGGCGTCCACGCCTTCTTCCAGGCTGGCGGAAATCTCGGCCTCGGTCACCACACGGTTGTCTGTGGCGTCGATGCGCAGCAGCTTGAGCATGCCGTGCGTGCACACGGACAGCAGGCGCACAAACGGCTTGGCACCGCTGGCAAACCAGGTCATGGGGCGCGACAGCACGCGCGCCACCGGCTCGGGGTACAACTGGCCGATGCGCTTGGGAACCAACTCGCCAAACAGGATGGTGACAAAGGTGATGAGGGTCACCACCAGAGCCGTTGCCGAAATTTCCGACGCCCGATGCGAAATGGGGAGCAGGGCCTGCAACCAGTGGGCCACGCTGTCGCTGAAGGCCGCCTCGCCCACGATGCCGTTGAGCATGCCGATGGAGGTCACCCCTACCTGCACGGCTGACAGGAACTGGGTGGGGTGCTCCAACAATTCCAGCGCCGCTTGCGCTCCCTTATCTCCCGCGTCCGCCATGGCCTGCAAGCGCACCTTGCGGCTGGCCGTCAGTGCCAGCTCCGACATGGCAAAAGCACCATTGAGCAGCGTGAGCAGCACGATCAGAAAAAATTCCATGAATCCCAGGGGAGAATGAAGACCATGGCACTTTACATGATTGGTGACGTGCAGGGCTGTGACGGCGCCCTGCAGCGTCTGCTGGACACCCTGGACTTTTCCCCCAGCCGCGACACCCTCTACCTACTGGGTGACCTGGTCAACCGCGGCCCGGATTCGGCCGCCGTGCTGCGCCGCCTGATGGGCTATGGCGACGCGGCACGCTGCCTGCTGGGCAACCACGACCTCAACCTGCTGGCCGTGGCCCAAGGCGCGCGCAAGCCCCACCGCAAGGACACGCTGGATGCCGTGCTACATGCCCCCGACTGCCACGCGATGTTGCACTGGCTGCGCCACCAAAAACTGGCCATAAGCCTGGAGTGTGCCGGCCAACCGTTGCTGATGGTGCACGCCGGGGTGCTGCCGCAATGGAGCGTGTCACAGACCCTGGCCCTGGCACGCGAGGTGGAAGAGATGGTGCAAGGCGGGCATGCCGCCAGCTTCTACCCCGCCATGTACGGCAACACGCCCGACCGCTGGAGCGACGACTTGACCGGCATGGACCGCCTGCGCGTGATCGTCAACGCCCTCACCCGGTTGCGTTTTTGCAACGCGGAAGGCTCCATGGAATTTGAGACCAAGGAAGGCGCCGCCGGAGCACCCGCAGGCTATATGCCGTGGTTCGACGTGCCGGGTCGCCGGACGGCCGATGCCACCGTGGCCTTTGGCCATTGGTCCACCCTGGGCTGGTTGGGTCGCAGCGACCTGCTATCGCTGGACACAGGGTGCGTCTGGGGAGGCTGTCTGAGCGCGCTGCAGTTCAACCTGCAGGACACGAATCAATCGCTGATCCAGGTGCGCTGCGAGGCCGCGCAACGCCCGGGAGAAGACTGACCGCGTCGGTCGGTCAAGAAGCCTTGAATAGCGCCGCGACCTTGACCTTGGGCTTGATGTTGGCCGAGATGCTGCGGGTGGCGGGACGCGCGGTGGCCTCCCAGGCCGGTGCAGCGGCCTCGCCCGCAGGCGCCGCCTCGTAGGGTTTGTCAAAGAACGGATCGCGCGGTGCCTGCGGCGCGCGGGCATAGTCACCGCGCGGCGCACGTGAGGAACGACCACCGCCATAGCTGTCATCGCGCGAACCCCGGCCCTCGCCGCGCCCGCCACGGCCGCCGCTGCGGCCGTTGTCGCCGCCGCCCTCGCCATCGTGCGAATACATGCGCCGACCGTCGTTGATGCGACCCTGGCGGCGGATGTCGGGTTGGTCTTCGTCGAACTCCACCGCTTCCAGCTCGATCTTGGTTTTGATCAGCTTTTCGATGTCGCCCACCAGGCGGGCATCGTTGTTGCCGCCGACAAAGCTCACCGCCAGGCCGGATGCGCCAGCGCGGCCCGTGCGGCCGATGCGGTGCACGTAGTCTTCTGCGTTGAATGGGATGTCGAAGTTGAACACCGCCGGCACATCCTTGATGTCCAGGCCGCGCGCGGCCACGTCGGTGCACACCAGCAGATCCACTTCACCCTTCTTGAAGGCGTCCAGGGCCTTGAGGCGCTCATCCTGGCTCTTGTCGCCGTGCAGGGCGGCGGTCTTGAGGCCATCGCGCTCCAAGGAGCGCGCCAGGCGTGCGCAGCCCAGTTTGCTGTTGACGAACACAAAGGCTTGCTTGAGTTCGCGGCGTTTGAGGATCTGGTGCAGCGCGTGGCGCTTTTCCTCGTCGGGCACGCTGTAGAAATGCTGCTCCACGGTGGAGGCGGTGGCGTTGGAGCGCGCCACCTCAATGGTCACCGGGTTCTGCAGGTAGCTGTTGGCCAGGCGCTTGATCTCGGGCGAAAAAGTGGCGCTGAACAAGAGTGTGGTGCGCTGCTTGGGCAGGTAGGACAGGATGCGCTGCAGGTCGGGCAGGAAACCGATGTCGAGCATACGGTCGGCCTCGTCCAGCACCACGTACTCCACCTGATTCAGCACCGCATTCTTGGCCTCGATATGGTCCAGCAGGCGTCCGGGCGTTGCCACCAGCACCTCGACACCCTTTTTCAGTTCGATGGTCTGCGGCTTCATGTCGATACCGCCAAACACCACGGCGCTGCGCAGGTTGGTGTACTTGGCGTACAGCTTGATCTGCTGGGCCACCTGGTCGGCCAGCTCACGCGTGGGCAGCAACACCAGGGCGCGCACCGGGTGGCGGGCGGGGGAAGTAGACGCGTTTTCGTGTTTCAGCAGGCGGTGCAGCAGCGGCAGCGAGAAGGCAGCGGTCTTTCCGGTGCCGGTCTGGGCGGCGCCCATCACGTCCTTGCCCGTGATCACCACCGGAATCGCCTGGGCCTGGATCGGCGTCATGGATTCGTAACCCATTTCGGCCACGGCACGGGCCAGCGGTGCAGCCAACTGCAACTGGGCAAACGCCATCGCAGGCGTTTCCGCGGTCAGTTGGTTGCTGGTCGCCGCCGGCGCCACAGGGGTATTCAGTTCAGATTCCAAATCGGTCATGCATAGCAAAAGGAGGTGCTATCCATCCGATAGCTGATTGCAGCCCCAAGCCGGGGAGCACTCCGTATTATCCCCTAGTCTGCCCTTTTTGGGAAAACCGTCCCCAACGCGTTCGCCAGAATCTCCCTACACTGGGGTCATGCCCACCCCGCTGCCCCTTGCAGAACCCAGCCCCATCACCGCCGGGCTCAAGCTCGCCGAGCTGATCAGCGCCCTCAGCCATGCCCTGGACATCACCGAGGGCCAGCCCGAAGGGCATTGCGTGCGCTGCTGTTGGATCGGCATGCACGTGGGCCGTGCCGTCGGCCTGAGCGACGCGCAGCAGTGGGAGCTGTACTACACCCTGCTGCTGAAAGACCTGGGCTGCAGCAGCAATGCCGCGCGCATCTGCGAGCTGTACCTCACCGACGACCTGGACTTCAAGCGCGACTTCAAGCAGGTGGGCGACAGCCTGCCCCAGGTGGTGCGCTTCGTACTGCAGCACACCGGGCTGAAGTCGGGACTGGCCGAGCGCTTTCGCAGCGTGCTCAACATCTTCCGCAACGGGCCGGAGTATTCCCAGGAACTGATCCAGACGCGCTGCCAGCGCGGCGCCGAGATCGCGCGCCTGCTGCGCTTTTCCGAGGGCGTGGCCGCCGGCATCTACAGCCTGGACGAGCACTGGAACGGCCAGGGCAAGCCCGACCAGTTGCATGGCGAAGCCATCCCTATCTACGCCCGCATCGCCCTGCTGGCCCAGGTGGTGGACGTGTTCCACACCGCCGACGGGCGCGACGCCGCCATGGACGAGGTGCGCCGGCGCGCCGGCCAGTGGTTCGACCCAGCCTTGACGGCCGCCATGGAGACGGTGGCCGCCAATGATGGCTTCTGGACCACGCTGCGGTCACCCGATATCGAAACCGCCGTGCTGGCCCTGGAGCCGGCCGCCCATGTGGTGCCGCTGGACGAGGACTATCTGGACGACATCGCCGCCGCCTTCGGCCAGGTGGTGGACTCCAAGAGTCCCTACACCAGCGGCCACAGCGCCCGCGTGGCCCTGTACACCGACCTGATCAGCGAGGCCCTGGGCCTGAGCCTGGAGCGCCGGCGCTGGCTCAAGCGCGGCGCGCTGCTGCACGACGTGGGCAAACTGGGGGTCAGCAACAGCGTGCTGGACAAGGCCGGCAAGCTGGACGAGGCCGAATGGGCCGCCGTGCGTGAGCATGCGCGCCTGACCGAGTCCATCCTGTCCAAGATCCACGCCTTCAGCGAACTGGCCCGCGTGGCCGGTGCCCACCATGAGCGCCTCGACGGCAACGGCTACCCGCGCGGGCTCAAAGCCGACGAGATTGCGATGGAGACGCGCATCATCACCACCGCCGATATCTTTGACGCCATCACGGCCGAGCGCCCCTACCGCGGCGCCGTGCCGATTCCGCAGACCCTGGAGATGATGGCCAAGACCGTGGGCACCGCGCTGGACCCCCTGTGTTTCGATGCGCTCAGACGCGCGATGGCGCGCTTACAGGCCGAGGACAGCCCCAAGGCGGCCTGAGTACCGCCGTCGCGGTCAGGCCTTGGGCAGCGTGACGCCGACCTGGCCCTGGTACTTGCCGCCGCGGTCCTTGTAGGACACTTCGCAGACATCGTCCTTGTCGCTCTCGAAGAACAGCACCTGGGCGCAACCTTCACCAGCATAGATCTTGGCCGGCAGCGGCGTGGTGTTGGAAAACTCCAGCGTCACGTAGCCTTCCCACTCGGGCTCGAACGGCGTGACGTTGACGATGATGCCGCAGCGCGCATAGGTGCTCTTGCCCAGGCAGACGGTGAGCACGTTGCGCGGGATGCGGAAGTACTCGACGGTGCGAGCCAGGGCGAAGCTGTTGGGCGGGATGATGCAGACGTCGCTGTGGATGTCGACAAAGCTTTTTTCGTCGAAGTTCTTGGGATCGACGACGGTGCTGTGGATGTTGGTGAACACCTTGAACTCGGGCGCGCAGCGGATGTCGTAGCCATAGCTGCTGGTACCGTAGCTGATGATCTTCTTGCCATCCTGCTGGCGGATCTGGCCGGGCTCAAAGGGCTCGATCATGCCGGTCGTCTCGGCCATGTGGCGGATCCACTTGTCGCTCTTGATGCTCATGGGGGCTCAACTCCTAAAGTGGGGGTGATTGTAAGCAAGCGCTTTCGTGGGTCTTTTGCTTTGGTGCAAGGCCGCTTTGCCGTTCGTGGTGGCCGGGAATTGGGGTGTGGGGGCGGGCTCATGCTGCCAAATGCGCAGAAATCGCCCGCCCCCACAACCCCATTCCCGGCAAAGCGGCTGTTCATCGCGCGGACAGAGAGCCAGCACAATCTCGCCCTGGCGGGGAGTGCCTGGGGGCCGATTTCTGCGCATTTGGCAGCATGAGGCCCCCAGGTACTCCCCACCAGGGCAGGCACTCCACTGACGGACGAAACTCAGAATCGCTACAAATTCAGTAGCTGCCTACGCACTATCCACGAGGGCTGCAGCCTCAAATCGCTTGAGACACCACCGTCCGCTCAACCATCCGATCATCCCCCAGCACAATCATCGCAAACAGCAGTTCATCCAGGCTACCGGCCCGCGCCGTCTTGCGCGCCAACAACGGCGTTGCCTGAGGGTTGAGCACCACAAAGTCCGCCTCACAGCCGGGCAGCAAATTGCCCACCACCCCATCCAGCCCCAACGCGCGGGCCGCACCTGCCGTGTGCTGCCACCACAGGTGCTGGGGCGACAGCGACAGCCCCTGCTTGGTCTGACCCTCGCGGCCCACGTAGTAGGCGCCCAGCATGGTGTGGAAGGGGCTGAAGGATGTGCCGCCTCCCACATCGCTGGCCAGGCCGTACTGGAAGCCCACCCGGTCGGCTCCTGCGTAGTCGAAAAAGCCGCTGCCCAGGAACAGATTGCTGGTCGGGCTGACGGCCGCCGCCGCGCCGGTGTCGCGCATCAGCGCGCGGTCGTCGTCGTCAAAGTGGATGCAGTGTGCATAAATGGCGCGGTCGCGCATCAGGCCGAAGTCGGCATAGGTGGCCAGGTAGCTGCGCGACTGCGGGAACAGGGAGCGCGCCCAGGCGATCTCGTCCTTGTTCTCGGCGACGTGGGACTGGATCCATACGTCGGGATAGCGGGCGGACAGCTCGCCCGCGCCGCGCAGCTGTGCTTCCGTGCAACTGGGTGCAAAGCGCGGGGTGATGGCGTAGCCCAGGCGGTCCACGCCATGCCAGCGCTGGATCAGGGACTCGGTCTCGCGCAGGCTTTGCTCGGCGGCCGTTGTGGCGGGGCCGGCGCGGTTGAGCAATTCGGGCGGTGCGTGGCGGTCCATCAGGCACAGGCCGGTGATCAGGCGCATGCGCTGGGCCTGGGCCTCGGTGAACAGGGCATTGACCGATTCCGGGTGCGAGGTGGCAAAGGTGAGCGCCGTAGTCACGCCATTGCGCAGCAATTCTGCTATGAAAAACGTAGCTGCCTGCGCACTGTATTCGAGGGCTGCAAACCGATTTTCCTCAGGAAAGGTATGGTTCTCCAGCCAAGGCAGCAGCCCGTCTGCGGGTGAGCCGATGACGTCGGTCTGCGGGTAATGGATGTGTAGATCGACAAAACCCGGGGCGATGATGCGCCCCGGCCAGTGCTGCACTGCGACACCGGTGTAGCGGTCCGCCAACTCGCGCCAGGCGCCCACTGCTTGCACCACCTGGCGGCCCTGGGCGTCGGGGCCTACCACCAGCAGGCCGTCCTCCTCAAAGCGGGCGCGTGCCGGCCCCTCGCTGTTCGGTGCAAACCAGAGGAGAGAGGCGCGGTAGGCAGTAGTCGTCATGGGTCGCTAGCTTAAACGCGAAGCCCCTCCCAGGCATATGGCGTGGCGCATAACCCCTATGCAGGGCTCAATGGCTTGCATGCCCCTGCACACCGGCCACCAGCCAGTTCATGCCCAGGATCTGGGCGTCGCTCAGGCTCTGTCCCTTGGGGATGACCACATGGCCCTCGTTGTCCAGCACGTCCTGGCGCGTGGCGGCAAAGGGACGGAGCTTGCCGCTGGCAATGTCCTTCTGGCGCGCCAGCACCTCCTGCTGCACGGCCTTGGGCACCCGGGTGCCGAAGTCGCAGACGCGGATCATGCCCTCCTTCACTCCACCCCAGACGACGCCCGACTTCCAGGTGCCATCCAGCACCGCCCGGGCGCGGCGGGTGTAGTAGTCGCCCCACTGGTGGGTCACGGCCACGATCTGGGCGTCGGGGGCGATGGTGCGCATGTCGGAGTGGTAGGCCACGGCCAGTTTGCCGCGCTCCTGGGCGGCGGCCATCACGGCGGTGGAACCGGTGTGGAAGGCGATCACTTCCACATCCTGGTTGAACAGGGCCATGGCCGCGTCACGCTCGCGCGGCGGGTCGAACCAGGCGTTCAACCACACCACCTTGACCTGGGCCTTGGGATCGACGGAGCGCATGCCCAGCGTGAAGGCGTTGATGCCTTGCAGCACCTCGGGGATGGGAAAGCCCGCCACGTAGCCGGCGACATGGGTCTTGCTCATGCGCCCTGCCGCAATGCCGGCCAGGTAGCGCCCCTCGTAGTAGCGGGCGTTGGCCACGGCCACGTTGGGCGCGGTCTTGTAGCCGGTGATGGATTCGAACTTCACATCCGGGAACTCAGCCGCTACCGTGAGCGTGGGCTCCATGTAGCCAAAGCTGGGCGTAAAGATGAGCGTGTGGCCCTGGCGCGCCAGATCGCGGATCACACGCTCGGCGTCCGGCCCCTCGGCCACGTTCTCCACGTAGTGGGTCTGCACGGCGCTACCCAGCGCGGCCTGCACGGCCAGGCGGCCGGCCTCATGCTGGCGCACCCAGCCGGCGTCGGACAAGGGTGCGACGTAGACAAAGCCGACCTTGAGCGGCTCGGCCTTGGCCATGTCTTTGGGAGGTTGGGAGAAGGCACCGCCGGGTGCCAATGAAAAAGCGCAGGCGGCCACGAGCGTGGCGGCGAGGTTTTTATACATGGTAGTCCTCTACATGGCTCCGAAACACAAGCGACAAGGCCCGCCGGAGCAGCGGGCCTTGGGGGTATTTTACCGAGCTGTCTGGTTGACGCCGGTCAGTGCGCGGTAAACCCCTGCGACTGGTAGTTGAACCAGTTGGCCTGGATGCGCACACGGTAGCGGCGTTCGCTTTCCTGCCACCAGTAAAGTGCCTCCATACCCGCCGGCACTCCACCCAGAATCAAGTCGGGCACCAGCACCAGATCCTGCCCATTCAGGCGCACCTGGGCCGTGCCATCCAGTTGGATACGCAGGGTGGCGTTTGGATCGATGGATTGCACGATGCGCAGCGCCGCATCGGCTTCGCGGAACGCCGGGTACAGCGTCTGGCTGTTGCCCGCCGCGTCTGTGAAGCGCAAGAGGCCATCGGCACCCAGGGTCAGCGTGGGCACACCACCTGGGTTGACCTGCAGTTGCACGAACACACTGGGCTGCACCACATAGGTCTGGCCACCCACCTCCGCGGTCAGCACGCCATTGCTTTCCATGCGGGCGCCGCTGCCGGCGGGCAGCAGCCCCACCAGCTCACCCAGGTTTTGCACGGTAGGAGTCACCAGCAGTGCGGTGCCGTTGGACACGATCTGGTACTGGCCGTTGCCGGTGGGATACAGGCCATTGGGGCGCGGGTCGTTGGTCTGCACCGACAGCGGCATAAACACCACGTTGCCCCCACCCGGCACGTTCATCACGACCGCACCCTGGGCATTCTGGCCGGCAAACTGCAAGCCATTGCCCAGCACTTGCTGCAACACGGTCGTCACGCCGCTGACCACCGTCGGACCGGCGCCGCCACCCATGTCCAACACCGGCGGCACAAAAACGAGCCCAGCGGGCGTATTGATGACTAGCGGTGGAATCAGCGGTGGCGGCGGCGTTTCCACCGGCGCTGCGGCCACAACCGCGCTTGCGCTGGAACACACTTCCACACCCGTAGTCACTCCGGCGCTGGCCACTGGCGTCACGCAGAAGAACAGGTATTTGCCGAACACATCGGCACCGACAGTGTAGGTTTGGGCCGTGGCGCCGGACACCGCAACCCTGCTGGCACCAGTGGACTGGACATCCACCATCCAACGGAAAGTGGAGACACCCTGAGGATCGCTCTCGGCATCGGTATACGTGTAGGCCCCAGTCAGAGCACTGCCCACCTGCGCGGTGCCCGACAGCGTCACATTGCTGGCCACGGGTGCCGTGTTGGCGATAAAGTTGGCCGTGACGTTCTTGGCCGACGTGACGTTGGACAGGGTACAGGTCGCGCCGGTGCAGTCCCCGCTGAAACTGCCAAGTCGGTAGTTCGCATTGGCGGTGGCCGTGCAGGTGGCGTTACCACCATGGGGAACAGGGTTCGGTGTGCAGTTCACCGTACCGCCAGCCACAGGGCTGACCGTGGCCGTGACGGCATAGGTGTTCTGGGTGAAGCTGGCCGTCACGCTCTTGGCTGACGTGACATTGGACAGTGTGCAGGTCGCACCCGTGCAGTCCCCGCTGAAATTGCCAAAGGTGTAGCCCACGTTGGCCGTGGCCGTACAGGTAGCGTTGGTTCCGTGTGTGACCGGATTGGGCGTGCAGCTGATCGTGCCTCCTGCTACCGGGCTGGCCGTGGCCGTGACGGCGTAGGTGTTCTGCGTGAAGCTGGCCGTCACGCTCTTGGCCGCAGTCACATTGGACAGCGTGCAGGTCGCACCCGTGCAGTCGCCACTGAACCCGCTAAAGGTGTAGCCGGCGTTGGCCGTGACGGTACAGGTGCTGTTGCTGCCATGGCCTACCGGATTGGGCGTGCAACTGACGGTACCGCCCGCGACTGGACTGGCCGTCGCAGTCACCGTATAGCTGTTCAACGTAAAGCTCGCCGTCACGCTCTTGGCTGACGTGACATTGGACAGCGTGCAGGTCGCCCCCGTGCAGTCCCCGCTGAAGCTACCAAAGCTGTAGTTGGCATTGGGTGTCGCCGTGCAGGTGGCGTTGGCGCCGTGGCTCACCGGATTCGGTGTGCAACTGACCGTACCGCCGGCCACGGGACTGGCCGTGGCGGTGATCGCATACGTGTTCACCGTGAAGCTGGCCGTGACACTCCTGGCCGATGTGACACCAGCCAGTGTGCAGGTGGCACCAGAACAATCGCCACTGAACCCACTGAAGGTGTAGCCGGCATTGGCCGTGGCGGTGCAGGTGCTGCTGCCGCCATGGCCCACCGGATTGGGCGTGCAGCTCACGGTGCCGCCCGCCACCGGGTTGGCTGTAGTCGAGATCGCATAAGTGTTCAGTACAAAGCTGGCCGTCACGTTCTTGGCCCCGGTCACATTGGACAGCACACAACTGGCGCCCGAGCAATCCCCGCTGAAGCCTACAAAGCTGTACCCCACATTGGCGGTAGCCGTGCAGGTGGCGGTGCTGCCGTAGTCCACCGGGTTGGGTGTACAGCTGACGCTGCCACCGGCCACCGGGTTGGCACTGGCACTGATGGCATAGTTGTTCAAGCTGAAATTGGCGACGACGCTCTTGGCCGACGATACGTTGGACAGCGTACAGGTCGCGCCAGAGCAGTCACCGCTGAACCCGGTGAAGCTGTACCCCACGTTGGCCGTGGCGGTGCAGGTGCTGCTACCCCCTTGCATCACCACCGAGGGCGAGCACGACACGCTACCACCAGCCGCTGGACTGGCGGTCGCCGAGACAGCGTAGCCCGCCAGGTCACCACTCAAGGTGAGGGCGTAGTTGCCGTACAGCGGGTACACCGAATTCGCATTGTTGGAAAAGCTGGTTATTACCAGGTAGTAACTGGTATTGGCACTGAGGTTGCTCACCGTGGCACGCGCGTGGGGATACCCGGCGCCATCATCATCGGCGACCAGGATATTGGCCAATGGAGTGGCCGGGTCGAACGCGGAGTACAGCGCCAGGAAAGAGTCGAACTCGGTACTGCCTCCCACGGTGAATGTGTAGGAGCCGCCGGTCGCCCCCGTACGAACAGGTACCACGGCATATGGCAGGGCCGTGTTGGCGGAAGCCGGATAACCGGTACGGTCAGTGGGCCGGTTAAACGTGGGGGAGCCGGCATCCAGAGAGCCGGTCACCGTCACATCAATGGCATGGGCAGCCCCGGCCAACAGCAAACAACCACACAGGGCGGTCAGCACCCGCTTTAAAAAAAGGTGAAGCATGGTGTGCGTTCCTTACGGGCGTGTAGGGAAAGTTCCCTGCAAAGCAATGACGCAGGTCAGCGTGAGGAAGGGCATCATGTTGTTGTGCGGCTGACCGCCGCCCTGCTGCGCCAGCGCTGCTGTTGCCATCGTTGCCGACGCACCGGTGCTGTACAAATTGCCGGTGGCGGCCTGCCCCAGAACGTTGCCCGTTGGCGAAGTCTGTGTGGCGACTTCCGTCACCGCTTGGATCTGGTGGGTATGGGCCGGCATTTCACCTTGCGTCAAGGTATGGCTGGTCTCACCACCGCTCTCCCCTTGGACGTAGGGTGACAGGCCCTGGCCCTCCTTGATCAGAACACGTCCATTCAGGTTCGGCAGCGCAAAGGTGGTTCTTCCATCGCCGCCATACTGGGTCCCTAACAGGGAAAACAGGGCAGTGTTCTGCGAGATGGCCAGCAGTTGTCCATCGCAGGTGGCCCAGCCTGTTGGCGCAAAGTTGTAGGGCACCCACATCATCTCGCCCAGATACGGCGCGCCGCCGTCGGCCCAGGCATTGATGGGCAGTGCCAGACCCAACGCTGCGCACAACGCTGCCAGCGCCGTATGGATGGTGGTCTTCATGATCTGATCCTCCCTCGTCTTTCGTTTGACGATTAGTTGCGCGACGGGAATATGCCCTGCAGGGAAATGATGCAGGTCATCGCCACGTAGGGCTTCATGTTCTCGTGTGACTGGTTGCCCCCCTGTGCGCTGACAGCATTGACAGCCAGGGTCGTGGTACCCGTGTTGGCGTAGGCCGAAGTGCCTGCACTGGTCTTGGCCGGATAGACCGTGTTCCCGGGCGTGGCGATGGTCGCCTCTTGGGGATCGACGTTCACAACATGGGTGTGGGGCGGCAGCTCGTTGATGGTCAGTGTGTGGCGCTCTTCGCCCCCTGTGCTGCCCAGGGGGTAGCTGGAGCCAACATGGATCGGTGCGCGTCCGCGCAGGTCGGGTAAGGCAAAGTTGGTCGTCCCGTTACCGCCAAAGGTGGTTCCCAACAAAGAGAACAGGGCGGTGTTCTGCTGGATCGAGAGCAGCTGTCCGTTGCACAGTGCCCAGTTCTTGGGCGCAAAGCCAAAGGAAACCCAACTGATTTGTCCAACGAAGGGGTCGATACCCGCGTGCGCCGGCAGAGGCGCCAGAGTGCTCAGCACGGTAGCCAGAAAAAGGCCGTACGCGTTGGTGCATTGCGTAAACTTCATGGATGCACCCCTGCTCAATTGGGAGTTGGGAAGACGCCTGCCACAGCAATGCAGCACTTCGTCGCCAGGTACGGTTGCAGGTTGTTGTGTGGCTGGGACTGGCCCGCTACCACCACCGTGCCCGGATGCAACGTGGTGTTCGGCGTACTGCTGCTGTAGACCGCCGCTCCAGCCGGCGCAGTTCCAGCAATCTTTCCGGTCGGTGAGGCAGACTTTTCGGCCACCCCGTTGGCAGTCATCGGATGGGTATGCGAGGGAATCTGGCTTTGACTCAATGTGACGTTTTCGGCACCACCTTGCTCCCCCAAGTCCCTCGTTGTCAGGCCTGGCCCCGAACCCTGACCGATCACGGTGCGCCCCTGGAGATTGGGCAGGGCGAAAGTGGATTGCCCATCACCACCATAGGTGGTACCGATCAGTTGGAATAGTGCGTCATTCCCGGAAATGGGCAAGGCCTGACCATTGCATTCGGCCCATCCCACGGGACAAAAATTCCACCCGCCGCAGACGACTTCACCCAGAAAAGGCTGCTGTGCCTGAGCAGCGGTAGGCAGCCCCAGCGCCCCCAACCCTCCCAATAGAACGTAAGCCAGTAAAGCCCGTGCGCGACCGCGCCCCTGCACAGAATTGGACATGTTCGTCTCTTTCGTTGGTGTGGATGCAACCCGCAATCTTGACACAAATCAAGATTTACGTGACGCGGCCCACCGCGGGCGCACGCCTTCACACCGCCTATCGTAGGCGGGGGCATCGCCGTCACACAGGGCCTGGGACCATAGTCCCGCAGGGGTGGAGGATCAGACGAAGGTCTCAAACACCGCATCCAGCTGCTGCACATAGCGCTGGCGCTGGCTGGGTTCGATGAAGCTGGCGTCAAAGCTGTTGCGCGCCAGCTGGTAGGCGTGCGCGCTGGTCATGCCCAGCGCGGCGAAGGTCTGGGTGAAGTTGTCGTTGATGTAGCCGCCAAAGTAGGCCGGGTCGTCCGAGTTGACGGTGGCCATGATGCCGGCGTCCAGCATGCGCTGAAGGTTGTGCTCTTTCAGCGTGGGGAACACGCAGAGCTTCAGGTTGCTCAACGGGCACACCGTCAGCGGCACGCGGTCTTTAGCCAGGCGCTGCATCAATGCGGCATCGTGAATGGCCTGCACGCCGTGGTCGATGCGCTCGACCTTCAGCACGTCCAGCGCACTCCAGATGTAGGCCGGGGGCGCCTCTTCACCGGCATGGGCCACCAGCCGGAAACCCAATTCACGTGCGCGGGCGAACACCTTGGCAAATTTTTCCGGCGGATGCCCGACCTCGCTGGACGCCAGGCCAATGCCCACGATTTTGTCACGCAGCGGCAGCACCTGTTCCAGGCACTCAAAGGCCTCGGCCTCGCTCAGGTGGCGCAGGAAGCACAGGATCAGCGATGCCGTCATCCCGTGGCGCGACGGGGCCTCCTGGCAGGCGCGGTACAGGCCGTTCACCACCGTCTCGGCACTGGTTCCGTGGCCGGTGTGGGTCTGCGTGTCGAAGAAGATCTCGGTGTGCAGCACGTTGTCGGCACGGGCGCGCGCCAGGTAGGCGTCGGTCATGTCGAAGAAGTCCTGCTCGGACTTCAGCACGGTGGTGCCGGCGTGGTAAATGTCCAGAAACTCCTGCAGGTTGTTGAACACATAGGCCTGGCGCAGCGCCTCCACGCTGGGGTAGGACAGGGGCACGCCGTTGCGCTGGCCCATGGCGAAGATCATGTCCGGCTCCAGCGAGCCCTCGATGTGCATGTGCAGCTCAGCCTTGGGCATGGCGCGCAGCAGGTCGGGCAGGCGATCCGGGGAAATGGGCTTGTGGTGCATGGTGTGTTCTCCTATCAGGCCAGTCTATTGCAAATGGCGGGCCAGAAAGGCGACCACACGGCGCTTGGCGTCCTCGCGCGCTGACGCGTTGGGCGCCACGGTCACGCCGGCGCCGGGGTGCACGCCGTTGGGCACGTCGGTGCGCTTGCGCGCGCCCTTCAGCCCAGGGTTATCGAAGTCGTGGAAGGTATCCGGGTAGGTGACGATTTCCATCGGTTCTCCCCGCGCGGCCACGGTCGCGGTCAACGCCTTGCAGGGTGCCACCGGCGTCCAGTCGTCGGCCTCACCCATCAGCACCAGCAGCGGCGCGCTGGGGTGGAAGCGCTCGGCGTGCTTATTGCGCACGGTGCAACCCGGGTAGAACGACACCGCGGCGCTAAAACCGAGCTGGGCGGCTTTCGGCGGTTGGCTGATGGCGTCCAGCACCACACCGCCGCCGTGCGACCACCCTAGCAGCGCAATGTGCTGTGCGACCACGCCCGGTTGCTGATGCAGATAGGCCAGCGCCGCATAAGCATCTCCCACGCGGTCCGCCTCTTTGAGGGTTCGTTCAGCGTGGCGGGTGGTGCATAACTCCCGGATGCCGCGCGCCGTGAAGCTGTCCAGCATCAGCGCCACAAAGCCCTGTGACGCCAGGTACTCACCCCACATGCGGTGGCGGGCATTGAGGCTGCCGTCCTTGGCATAGGCGCCGCCGCAGCCGTGCACCATCACCACGGCCGGGTGCGGGCCGGACCCGTTGGGCAGGAACAGCCGGGCTTGCAAGGGCGCCGGCGCGGAAGACCAGGTGCCCGGGGGCACCAAGACCGGCGTCGACTGAGCCCATCCTGTCCCGGACAGGCACAGCCAGGCGCCCCAAAGGGCTACCCGCATCCAAGGGGTTCGTATGGTCAAGGGACTCCCCAAAAAGAAAAGGGCCGCTCAAAGGCGGCCCAGTGTAGCGAGTCGGCGAAGGCTTATTTGCCGCCGGGGATCTTGCCTTCCACGCCCTTGACGTAGAAGCTCAGGCCACCCAGGAAGGCGTCGTCGGCGACTTCATCCTTCTTAAGTTGTTCCTTGCCCGTGTTGTCGACGATGGGGCCCTTCCAGATGACAAAGCTTCCGTCGGCCAAGCCCTTCTTCACTTCGTCCACCTTGGCCTTGGTTTCTGCGGGCACGTCTTCGGCGATGGACACGATGTCAATCGCGCCTTCCTTCACACCCCACCAGGCCTTGCCGGTGGTCCACTTGCCTTCCAGGGCATCCTTGGTGGCCTTGATGTAGTACGGGCCCCAGTTGATGACGGAGGATGCCAGGTGGGCCTTGGGACCGTAGGCGGTCATGTCGGAATCCCAGCCGAAGGCGCGCTTGCCCTTGTCCTGTGCGGTCTTCAGCACGGCGGGCGAGTCCGTGTTCTGGAACAGCACGTCGGCACCGCCATTGATCAGGCTGGTGGCGGCTTCGGTTTCCTTCGGTGGGTTGAACCACTCGTTGACCCACACCACCTTGGTCTTGATCTTGGGGTTGCTGCTCTGCGCGCCCAGCGTGAAGCTGTTGATGTTGCGGATGACTTCGGGAATTGGCACCGAGGCCACCACGCCCAGCGTGCCGGTCTTGCTCATCTTGCCAGCAATCACGCCGGCCATGTAGGCGCCTTCGTAGGTGCGGCTGTCATAGGTGCGCATGTTCTCGGCGGTCTTGTAGCCGGTGGCGTGCTCGAACTTCACGTCCTTCATATCGCCGGCGACCTTGAGCATGGGGTCCATGTAGCCAAAGGTGGTGCCAAAGATCAGCTTGTTGCCCTGGCTGGCCATGTCGCGGATCACGCGCTCGGCATCAGCCGACTCGGGCACGCTCTCGACAAAGGAGGTCTGGATCTTGTCGCCGAATTCCTTTTCCAGCGCCTTGCGGCCATTGTCATGGGCAAAGGTCCAGCCGCCGTCGCCCACCGGGCCGACGTAGGCGAAGGCGATCTTCAGCGGTTCGGGCTTGGGTGCGGGGGCCGAAGCCACGGGTGCCGGCGCGGGCGCGGGAGCCGGCTCCTCCTTCTTGCCGCAGCCTACCAGCGCTGCGCTTGCAACGGCCGTCAGTGCGGCCACCTTGAGAAGTGTGCGTTTGTGCAAATCAGTCATGGGCGTTCTTTCTAAAAGCGGGGTTGCGGTCACAAAAAATAGTTCGCAGCGCCTGGCACTACGAGCCGGGGTAAAACGGTTTCCCGATGGAAGCGGGCATGTTAATACGAATCCAGCGCGGGTTGCGTGAGATCAGCGCCAGCACCACGATGGTGGCCACGTAGGGCAGCATGCTCAGGAACTGGCTGGGTACTTCCACCCCGACGCCCTGCAAATGGAACTGCAGCATCGTCACTCCACCGAACAGATAAGCGCCAAGCAATACGCGTGCCGGGCGCCAGGTGGCGAACGTCGTCAAGGCCAACGCGATCCAACCCTTGCCGGCCACCATGCCCTCCACCCACAACGGGGTGTAGATGATGGAGATGTAGGCGCCGGCCAGACCGCACAGTGCGCCACCCACCACCACCGCCCCCAGGCGAATCCAACGCACCGGGTAACCCAGGGCGTGAGCCGATTCCGGGCTCTCCCCCACGCTGCGCAGGATCAGCCCCGAACGGGTGCGGTACAGGAACCAGATCAGTGCCAGTGCAAAGCCCACCGCCAGGTAGACCAGCGGGTGCTGTCGAAACAGCGCCGGCCCAACGAAGGGGATGTCCGTCAGGAAGGGAATGGCGAAGCTGGGCCGTTCGGGAATCTTGGCCTGCACGTAGCTGATGCCGGCAAAGGCCGAAAAGCCCGCGCCGAACAGGCTCAGAGCCAGGCCGGTGGCGTACTGGTTGGTGTTCAGCCAGATCACCAGCACGCCGAACACGGCAGCCAGCACGGCGCCAGCGCCCATGCCGGCCAGAAAGCCCAGGGTGTCGCTGCCGCTGGCAACCACGGTGGCAAAGCCGGCAATGGCGGCGCACAGCATCATGCCCTCGGCGCCCAGGTTGACGATGCCGGCCTTTTCGTTGATGAGCAGGCCCAGCGAGGCAATGGCCAGCACCGTGCCCGCGTTGAGCGTGGCAGCGATCAGGAGTGCGTAGGAATCCATCAGTGTGTTGCTCCGTGCGGGATGGCAGGTTTGCTGGCGACCCAGCGCAGGCGGTAGTTCACCAGGGTGTCGCAGCCCAATAGTGTGAAGAGCAACAGGCCCTGGAACACCCCGGTCAGGGACTTGGGCAGACCCAGGCGCGACTGCGCCATCTCGCCCCCGATGTAGAACATGCTCATCAGGATCGCCGAGAACACCATGCCCACCGGGTGCAGCCGCCCGACAAAGGCCACAATGATGGCGGCAAATCCATAGCCCACCGGCACATAGGGTGTGAGCTGGCCGATGGGACCGGCCACCTCCAGCGCACCAGCCAGGCCGGCCATGCCGCCGGACACCAGCAGCGCCGTCCACAGCGCGCGCCGCGCGGAAAAGCCGGCGTAGCGAGAAGCCGCCGGCGCCAGCCCACCCACCTGCTGGGCAAAGCCGGCGCGGGTGCGAAACAGGAACACCCACATGGCCGCCACTCCCAGCAGCGCAAACAGCGCGCCAATGTTCACGCGCGAACCGTCCAGCAAGCGTGGGATGCGCGTGACCGCCTCAAAGGTCTTGGTCTGCGGAAAGTTGTAGCCATTAGGGTCCTTCCACGGTCCAAAGACCAGGTAACCCAGCACCTGCACGGCCACGTAGACCAGCATCAGGCTGACCAGGATTTCGTTGGCGTTGAACTTGTCGCGCAGCAAGGCGGTCAACGCCGCCCACAGCATGCCGCCCAGCACGCCAGCCAGCAGCAGGGCCGGCACGATCCAGGCACCGGTGGTCTTGTCCGCGATCAGGGCCACGCCGCTGGCCGCCACGGCACCGATCACGTACTGCCCCTCCGCCCCAATGTTCCACACATTGGAGCGGAAGCACACGGCCAGCCCCAATGCGATCAGCAGCAGGGGTGTGGCCTTGACCGCCAGTTCACCCAGCATGTAGGCGTTTCGGATGGGTTCCCAGAAGAACACCTGCAGGCCACGCGTGGGGTCCTTGCCCAGCAGGGCAAACATCACCACGCCGATCACCACCGTGCACAGCAGGGCCAGCAGGGGCGAGCCGTAGCTCCAGAAGGCCGAGGGCTGCGGCCGCGCTTCGAGCTTGAGCCTAGCCATGCTGCACCTCCGCCGCTGGCTGGGCGCTGTTTCCTTGCCACAGGCCACTCATCCATTCACCAATCTGCTCCACCGTGGCCTCGGCAATCGGCACCGAGGGCGACAGGCGGCCACGGGCAATCACATGCATGCGGTCACACACTTCAAAGAGTTCATCCAATTCCTCACTCACCACCAGCACGGCACAACCCGCGTCGCGCAGGGCCAAAATCTCGCCGCGGATCTGCGCCGCGGCCCCCACATCCACGCCCCAAGTGGGTTGCGAGACGATCAGCAGCTTGGGGTTGGCATCGATCTCACGGCCGACAATGAATTTCTGCAGATTGCCGCCCGACAGGGAACGCGCCACGGCGCCCGGCCCGTTGGCCTTGACCTTGAACTGCGCAATCAGCCGCGCCGCGTGTTCCTCCAGCTGGCGCGCACGAATCCAGCCGCCGGCAAAGCGTGGCGCGGTGATGGACTCTGTGCGGGTGAGCAGCAGGTTCTGCGCCAGGCTCAGCGTGGGCACGGCACCGCGGCCCAGGCGCTCCTCGGGCACGAAGTGCAGGCCCATCTTGCGCCGACGGCCCGGGTGCATGTGGGACACGTCCACATCGCCCATGTGAATACTGCCGCGCGGGGCGCGGTCGTCCTCGCCGGACAAGGCGTACAACAATTCCTTCTGGCCGTTACCCGACACACCGGCAATGCCCACCACCTCGCCAGCACGCACATGCAGGTGGATGTCGTCCAGGTCCAGGCCAAACTGGTCCTCGCGCGGCAAGGAGAGGCCCTTGACGTGCATGACCGCCGCGCCGGCGTGGTTGGCCGCGCGTTCCAGCGTGGGCGGCTCGGCGCCGATCATCAGTCGCGATAGCGAAGCATTGGACTCCTGCTGCGGGTTGCACACGCCCGTCACCTTGCCACTGCGCAGCACGGTGCAGGCCGTGCAAAGCTCGCGGATTTCGTGCAGCTTGTGGCTGATGTAGAGGATGCTGCAGCCCTCGCTGGAGAGCTGCTTGAGCACCACAAAGAGCTTTTCCACCGCCTGCGGCGTCAGCACCGAGGTCGGCTCGTCCAGGATCAGCAGCTCCGGGCGGGTCAGCAGCGCGCGGATGATCTCCACCCGCTGCATCTCGCCCACGCTCAGCGTGTGGACCGGGCGCGACGGGTCGATGTCGAGCCCGTATTCGGTGGCCTTGCCCAGGATGGCGGCGCTGACCTGTTCCAGCGAATTGCGCGTCAGCCCCAGCCACACGTTCTCGGCCACGGTCATCGTGTCGAACAGGTTGAAATGCTGGAACACCATGTTGATGCCGTTGGCGCGCGCATCCTTGGGGTTGCGGATCTGCATGAGCTGGCCGTTGATGCGCATCTCGCCGGCGTCGGGCTTGACCGAGCCGTAGATGATCTTCATCAGCGTGGACTTGCCGGCGCCGTTCTCACCCAGCACGGCGTGGATTTCACCGGGCATCACGGTGAGCGACACATCGCTATTGGCCACCACACCGGGATAGGCCTTGGTAATACCAGTTAACTGGAGTCGGGGAATGGACATGCACTTATTTTTACACGCTCGGATATCCCACCTGAGCAATTTCTACGCCAGTACATTCACGTTGCCCACACTGCCAGATTGCGCACGAAACTTGCTCTATGCTTTCAGCCATGAACAACAAACCCCTGCGCTTTGTCCGCCGCGGCGAAGTCGTCACCCTGCCCGACGTGGACCCCAACCGCACCCTGCTGGAGGTGCTGCGCGAAGACCTGCACTGCACCGGCACCAAGGAAGGCTGCGGCGAAGGCGACTGTGGCGCCTGCACCGTGGTCGTTGGCGAGGCCGATGGCGACCGCGTGAAGTACAGCGCCATCAACAGCTGCATCCGGCTGGCGCACTCGGTGGACGGCATGGCCCTGTGGACCGTGGAAGACCTGGCCGCGCCCGACGGCAGTCTGCACCCGGCCCAGCAGGCCCTGGTGGACTGCCACGGCTCGCAGTGCGGTTTTTGCACCCCCGGCTTTGTGATGAGCCTGTTTGGCTTGTACCAGTCGGCCCAGGGCGAGCCCATCTCGCGCGAGCAGGCGCAAGCCGCGCTGTCGGGCAACCTGTGCCGCTGCACCGGCTACCGCCCCATCCTGGACGCCGCCCAGGCCATGCAGGCGCTGCCGCGCGCCGACGTCAACGAAGCCGAAGTGCTATTAAATTTAGAGCTGCTCACGCAGCATCCACGAGGGCTGGAGCCAGCTTCCGCTTACATGACCCCGACCACGCTGGCCGAGCTGCTGGCCCTGCGCGCGCGCCATCCGCAGGCGCAGATCGTGGCCGGCTGCACCGACGTGGGGCTGTGGGTCACCAAGCAGCACCGCCAGTTCGACCAGGTGCTGGACGTCACCCGCGTGGCCGAGCTGCGCCGCGTCGAAGACTACCCCCACCACATCGCCATCGGTTCCGCCGTGACGCTGACCGACGCCTTTGCCGCCCTGGTGGCCGACCGGCCGCAAATGGCCGAATTCGCCCACCGCTTTGCCGGCCTGCCGGTGCGCAACAGCGGCACACTGGGCGGCAACGTGGCCAACGGCTCGCCGATCGGCGACTCCATGCCGCTCTTGATCGCCCTGGGCGCCAGCGTGGTGCTGATGCGCCACGGCAAAAAAAACCCGCTGCACCGCGAACTGGCGCTGGAAGACCTTTACACCGGCTACCGCCAGAACGTGATGGCCCAAGACGAGGTGCTGGCCTGGGTCAAGGTGCCCAAGGCCACGCCCGCGGAACGGTCCCGGGTCTACAAGATTTCCAAGCGCTTCGAGGACGACATCTCGGCAGTGTGCCTCGCCATCAACCTGCACATCACCGACGGCGCGGTGGTGCACGCTTCGATTGGCGCCGGCGGCGTGGCGGCCACCCCCGCACGCGCGCGCCAGACCGAATCCGCACTGCGCGGCCAGCCCTGGAACCAGGCCACCGTGGACCGCGCCATCGCCGCGCTGCGCGCCGAGTTCAGCCCGATCAGCGACATGCGCGCCTCCAGCACCTACCGCCGCGACATGCTGGGCAGCCTGCTGCAACGCTTCTGGCTGGAGAGCCAGGGCACGGTGCGGACCGACCTGCGCCGGCTGGCCCCCACAGGTGAAGACGAGGTGGCCGCATGAACCGCGCCCTGCCCTCCTCCCTGGCCATCCCCGCCGCCGGCATCTCTCGCCCGCACGAGAGTGCGGCGGCCCAGGTGGCCGGCGCCGCCACCTATGTGGACGACATCCCCGAGGTGCGCGGCACGCTGTTTGCCGCGCCCATCCTGTCCACCGTGGCCCACGGCCGCCTGCTGGGTGTGGACACCGCCGCGGCGCTGACCCTGCCCGGCGTGGTGGGCGTGGTGCTGACCGGCGACATCCCCGGCGACACTATGTTGGCCGCCTTTGCCGGCGACGAGCCGGTGTTCGCCCGCGACACGGTGCAGCACGTCGGCCAGGTCATCGGCCTGGTCGTGGCCCAGACCGTCATGCAAGCGCGCCGCGCCGCGCGCGCCGTGCAACCGCGCATCGAGCCCCTACCCGCCATCCTGACGGTGCAGGACGCGCTCAAGGCCCAGAGCTACGTGCTGCCGCCGGTGTTTGTGCGCCGGGGTGATGCCGATACCGCTCTGGCCAGCGCCGAACACCGGCTGGACGGCACGCTGGAGGTCGGCGGCCAGGAGCACTTCTACCTGGAAGGCCAGATCGCCTACGCGCTGCCGATGGAGCAGAACCAGTGGTGGGTCTACTCCAGCACCCAGCACCCCGGCGAGGTGCAGCACTGGGTGGCCCACGCGCTGGGCCTGGACAGTCACGCCGTGCGCGTGGAGTGCCGGCGCATGGGCGGAGGGTTTGGTGGCAAGGAGACCCAGGCTGGCCATCTGGCGGTGTGGGCGTCCATCGCGGCGCACAAGTTCAAGCGACCGGTGAAGCTGCGCCTGGACCGGGACGACGACTTTCTGGTCACCGGCAAGCGCCACCCCTTTGCCTACAGCTACAGCGCCGGCTTTGACGGCAGCGGGCGCTTGACCGCGCTCAAGCTGCAGATGGCAGTGAACTGCGGCTTCAGCGCCGACCTGTCCGGCCCCGTGGCCGACCGTGCCATCTTCCACAGCGACAACGCCTACTACCTGGAGCACGTGGAGATGGCCTCCTACCGCTGCAAGACCAACACCCAGAGCCACACGGCGTTTCGCGGCTTTGGCGGGCCGCAGGGCGTGATCCTGATCGAGACCATCATGGGCGACATCGCCCGGCACCTGAAGCTCGACCCGCTGGACGTGCGCTTGCGCAACCTGTACAGCGATGAACCAGTAAGCCCTTCGACAAGCTCAGGGCGAACGGAAACTTCAGCCGTTCGGGCTGAGCCTGTCGAAGCCCAGCGCCGCGACACCACACACTACGGCATGCGCGTGGAAGACAACATCCTCCAACCATTGCTACAAAAACTGGAGCAGTCAGCGCAGTACCGACGAGGGCGAGAGGCCGTTTTGGCTTGGAACGCTGCGAATCCCATCCTGAAACGCGGCCTAGCCATCACGCCGGTGAAATTTGGCATCAGCTTCACCGCCACGCTGTTCAACCAAGCCGGCGCGCTGGTGCATGTCTACACCGACGGCAGCGTGCAGGTGAACCACGGCGGCACCGAGATGGGCCAGGGCCTGCACACCAAGGTGGCGCAGATCGTGGCCGACGAGTTGGGCGTGCCTTTCGAGCGCGTGCTGTGCACCGCCAGCGACACCGGCAAGATCCCCAACGCCTCCGCCACCGCGGCCAGCGCTGGCACCGACCTCAACGGGCGCGCCGCCCAGTTCGCCGCGCGCAACGTGCGCGACAACCTGGCCGCTTTTGTGTGCGGCCTGGACGGCTGCGGCGCCGGCGCCATCCGCTTCGTCGGCGGGCAGGTGATCTCGCCCACCACGACGCGCAGCTTTGTCGACGTGGTGAAGCTGGCCTTCTTCAACCGCATCCAGTTGTGGAGCGACGGCTTCTACCGCACGCCCAAGATCCACTACGACAAGACCACGCTGAGCGGGCGGCCGTTCTACTACTTCGCCTACGGCGCCGCCTGCACCGAGGTTGCCATCGACACCCTGACCGGCGAGAGCCGCGTACTCAAGGTGGACATCCTGCACGACGTGGGCCACAGCATCAACCCCGCCATCGACATCGGCCAGATCGAAGGCGGCTTCATCCAAGGCATGGGCTGGCTCACCACCGAACAACTGGTGTGGAACGAGCAAGGCCTGCTCACCACCCACGCCCCCAGCACCTACAAGATCCCCACCGCGGGCGACGTGCCGGCGCATTTCAAGGTGGACCTCTGGCCCGAACCCAACCGCGAGGACAACGTCTTCGGCAGCAAGGCCGTCGGCGAGCCGCCCTTCATGCTGGCCATCAGCGTCTACGAGGCGCTGCGCGATGCGATTGCGTCGGTGGGGGATGGACGGCCCGTGCGGCTGAGGGCACCGGCGACGGCAGAGAATGTGCTTCGGGCTTTGGCGGGCTAGGTTGCACTCTTGCCAAACTGCAGCGTGAGCGCCGCGGGTGACAACCAGCCGAGGACGGCCGCCACAAGAAAAAGTGCCGGAACGTCACCGTAGAGGTGCCCAAGGTGCTGTGCATGGGCAATTGACTGCACCGCCATCGTGGCCCCATGCGCGATGCTGGACCAGATCGTGAACGAGATGAGGCTCAGGTGCCGCTGCGGATCGCGCGAGGCCAGCCAGAGAAAAACGCCCAACGTGGCATAGATGGCGATGATCATCTGGAGGTACTCGGACTGTCCGGCATGCCATGACCAGCCCGAGGGCCACAGCACCGTCAGCGGATACACACCCAGGACGAACACCGCAGCGAACACCCGCAGCGCGAGTTTCAGATAGTTGAGGCGGTTGACTTCGCTCATGGCTGATCCTCCTGTGTATTGGCAGGCGCCAAAGGGCGCCGTGGATATAACCTAATGTGGAGCCAACCTGCGCAGGAGCGGCGAAGCCGTTGGACGTCTGGTTGATAGCCGCTTTGGAGGCATTATTCGACTCGCTTCACTCTTTCCCATTCGCGCTTGAGAATAGTCTGCGAGAGTGGAACGAAGTCTCTCATGAGTTGAGCGCCCTTGACTGTATCTTTCTCTTTAAGAGATCGCATGCTCTTCATTAGTTCTCCGAGCATTTCATTCAAACGTTGGTGATCTTGCTCGTTAGGATTGAGCATCAAACGAATTTTTGAAACCACCAGCGCGAAGCGTTCCATCCTTTCATCAAACTCGGATTGCTTGCGCTCCGACCAATCCGCGATATGGATGAAGCCGCTGATTGCCATGCACTCCGCAAGAAGATCGCGCAACGTGTTGATCCAAGCCTGCCGATTCGCCGAAAGTACCGTGACTCGACTCTGACGCCGAGCGGCCCACAAAGAAACAAGCGGCCCCAAAACAACGGCAAAGAGCGCGGTGGCTGCGGAGAGAATTGCCAGTGCTTCAACCATGCTTTATGCCTCCTAACGTCAAGTACAGAAAAAATGTTTCCGAGCGTTCCAGGAAAACTGAGAGTCAATACGAATAAGCCTCGTGCGGGTTTTGGCACACTTCACTGACCGTACTTACCTAGGGAGATTTCAAATGAATGAAAACAGCTTGAAGGTGTGGCTATCGTTGATTCCTATCGCAACAGGTATTCTCTATGTGATGGGCAGCATGTTCTTGCAAGGATATTTGTCTGCATTCAACTTAGATAGCACGCAGTTTCCGGTACCTAATGATCGTACCTTGTTGAATGGATACACACTTCTGATAACTGGTGGCCTTGTCGCCTGGTTATTGTTCTTTGCTGCTGTGTTCTTGACATTGATCTCCGTTGTTGTCGGCAGAGTTGTTATGGCTTCAAATCCCAAGTTCCTTCAGCGCATCAAAGAACGTAAGGCGAAGTCGGCCAATCAAACTGCAGCGCTGATGCAGGGCGTTGGTGGGCAGAGTGCAGAAGACACGATATATCGTGTTTGCATTTGGGCATTGGTGATCGGGTTTGGAGTGATGATGCTATTTTTCGTAACCGTTTTATCTCGCCAATATGGAGTCGCCCAGGCAAAAGAAGACATCGAGAACTTCAAGGTCGGTAAGGGCAATTACGTTTCTGTACTCGCTGATACTTTGAAGGGTCCAACCAAAGCGATTCAACTGCTGTGCGGGACTACGCACTGCGCTTTTTGGATCGGCGACCGTACCGTGGTACTAAAACAAGACCAGATCAAGTCGCTGGAAGCTTTCATCCCAAATGCATTAAAAACAGTCCAAACAAAAAGTGAGATTCGATAGCCTAGGCTTGCCCCAACTTCATCGACCGGTGCCCTGGGGACGCGATCCCCTACAGACCCATATGTTTTGACAGCTTGCCCTGTGCAGAAACCGCTGGGGAAATACAGATGCGGGCACTTGCGACATCATGATCTTGATATCCGCCGAGTCCATGAAGCCGGCAAAGCCACACTTGCAGGTGTCGAGGAAACATTCCCCTCAACCGGCAGTAATACACTGGTGGTTTCGCCCTCGACATGCGCGCCGCGTATGCCCTTGAACAGAGACCTTTCATGCCGACACCCCGCCCCCTGACCCGCCGCACCCTGCTCGGCGCCACCGCTGCCCTTGGCACCCTGGCCCTGCCCGCCGTCGCCCAGGCCAAGACCGTTCTGCGCATCTCCACTCCTGCCGTGCCGGACGCCTGGCACGCCAAGATGTGGACCGTGTTCAAGGACACGCTGGACAAGAGCGCGCCGGGTGAATTCGACACGCAGATCAACCTCAACGCCACGCTGTTCAAGCAGGGCGCGGAGCCTGCGGCCATGGCGCGCGGCAATCTGGAGTTGACCTCGGTGTCCGCCGCCGATCTGGCCAAGCTGGTGCCGGAGTTCTCGGTCTTCACCGCCGGCTACATGCTGCGCGACCCGGCGCACCAGCAGAAGGTGTTCACCGGGCCGATTGGCGCCGAGCTGTTCAAGACCGTGTCGGACAAGATGGGCATCACCATCCTGTCCACCTGCTACCTGGGCACGCGCCAGCTCAACCTGCGTGAGGCGCGCAAGGTGCAGACACCGGCCGACCTGAAGGGCATCAAGCTGCGCATGCCCGGCTCCAAGGACTGGTTGTTTCTGGGCAATGCGCTGGGCGCCACGGCCACGCCGCTGGCCTTTGGCGAGGTGTACCTGGGCCTGAAGACCGGCACCATCGACGCGCAGGACAACCCGCTGCCCAGCGTGCGCGCCGCCAAGTTCTACGAGGTGACGCAACAGATCGTGCTGACCAGCCACCTGGTGGACAGCCTGTTCATCGCCATCTCCAACAAGGCCTGGGACGCGCTCAACGCCACGCAAAAGCAGAAACTGCGCGCCGCCGCGCAGGCCGCCGCCACCTACAACAATGACAACACGGCGCAGGAAGAAGCGCAGTTAGTGGACTTCTTCAAGAAGCAGGGCCTGCAGATCACCACGCCGGACGTGGCGGCGTTTCGTAGCACCGTGCAGGCCGTCTACAAGACGTCGGACTACGCCAAGACCTGGCCCGCCGGCCTGGTGGACCGCATCAACGCCACGCGCTGACTGTTATGCAGCGTGGCTTCAAAGCCTTCGCCAACGCGGTGGGCGGTGCGCTGTTTCTGGCGCTGTTTGGCGTGTTCCTGGTGCAGATCGGCGCGCGCTTCGGCTTCAACCAGCCGCTGCCATGGACCGATGAGGCGGCCGTCATCCTCTACATCTGGGTCATTCTGTGGGCGGCAGCGGTGATGGTGCCGGAGCGCGAACATGTGGTGTTTGACCTGGTATGGAACAGCGTCAGCCGGCGCACCCGCCAGGCGATGCTGGTCGTGGGCAACCTGCTGATCGGCGGCCTGGCCCTGGTGGGCCTGCCGGCCACCTGGGACTATGTGCACTTCATGGCCCGCGAGGGGACTCCCGTGCTGGAGGTGCCGCTGATGTGGGTGTTCCTGCCCTTTGTGCTGCTGATGGCGGCACTGGTGGTACGCAGTGCCTGGAGCATCTGGAACGCTCTACTTGGTAGGGACCTTGAAACCGAATTGCGCAACCTTTCATGAGCATCGCATACGCAAGCTCAGTGCGGATAGCCGTACGCGTGTACATAGTGCATTGGGAATTTTGCGGACGATGAGGAGAGACAGGTTGGTACGGGAATGTGAACTTGAAGGCTCAGAGAAAAGAGATGTGTCCAAGCCCACCCAACGATGGAGCTGGTCGACAACGGACTTGCTGGATAGGCGCATATTCCAGAAGCTCTTACATAGCGGAGTGATGTATGGGGCGTAATGCCGAACGGAAGAAAGTGTTTTTCTCCAAGCATCCCATGTGTTGTTTCTGCGGAGGCTCCGTCATGGCGACAACGGAGGATCACATTCCCGCACGAAGCCTTTTTCTAAGGAGAAAGTGGCCAGAAGGGTACGTCTTTCCTGCATGTGAACGGTGCAACCAATCGTCACGATTGGATGAGCTTCTGATGGCAGCTTCCGTCCGCATTCGCGTTCGGGACTTCCGTTCTCAAGAGGAGGAAGACGAGCTTGAGCACGCACTTTCGAACTTTCAGAGAAAGCTCCCACATGTTTTCAAGAAACTAAAGGAACTCACGCGGGTTGAGACGCGACGAAACTTGAGAGAACGAGGTATTCACCAAACTAGTTTCCCTGGGATAGGAGAACTCTATATTGTGGAAATCCCCGAAGAAGTGCATCAAGCCACAGTGAGATACGGGGAAAAGCTGGGTAAGGCGCTCCACTACATGCACACGGGAAGAATCATTCCCTCAACTGGTGCTCTCTATTCCTACCCATTTACCAACGGAGTCAATATCCCCACGGATGTCATCGAGAAAGCACTCGTTGTCTTGCCGGGACAGTCAATAACAAAAAGAGATCACACGTTACTGGATGGACAGTTTGCTTATCGCTATGGTGTCGTCGACAGCGGTGAGGCCAGCGCATATTTCACAGTCTTCGGTGAAAGCCTGTCGATCTTGATACTGGCCGTGATGGATAGCGTCGCGTTCGAGAAACGGAGGGCTGAGCGACATGAGGCTGCTTAGTGTTCGATCAAACAGATATTCACGCTTCGGCTGGGTACTAAATTCAGCATCACTGGCGCTGCCATTAGCTTTACGGTACCTATTCAAATTCGCGTAATCCTTTATGTCCACAGCCCTTCTCGCTTTAACTGTCACCCTTATAGCCGGCATGCTGCTGCGCATGCCCATCGGTTTTTCGATGCTGGTCTCCGGCTTTGCCTACCTGCTGGTCAAGCGCCAGGACCTGGGCCTGGTCGCCGAGCAGGTCGGCAATGGCCTGTACAACAGCTATGTGCTGCTGGCCGTTCCCTTGTTCGTGTTTGCCGCCAACATCATGAATGCCGGCACGGTGAGTGAGCGCATCTTCGACTTCTGCCGCATCCTGGTCGGGCGCATGCGCGGCGGTCTGGCGCAGGTGGACATTCTGGTCAGCGTGATCTTTTCCGGCATGAGTGGCAGCGCCATTGCCGATGCAGCCGGCCCCGGCCTGGTCACGATCAAGCAGATGCTCAAGAAACCGGAGTATTCACGCGGCTTTGCCGGTGCCGTGGTGGTGGCCAGCGCGACGCTGGGGCCCATCATTCCGCCCAGCATCCCAATGGTGATCTACGCGCTGGTGTCCGGCGCCTCGGTGGGCGCACTGTTCCTGGGTGGCGTGGTGCCGGGCTTCTTGATGGCCGTGCTGATGATGGGCGTGGTGCACGTGATTGCCACCCGGCGCAACATGCCGCGCGACGAGCCGGTGCCCCGCTCCGAGTGGGCGGGACTGATCTTTCGCGGCGCCCTGCCGCTGTCCATGCCCATCGTGCTGCTGGGCGGCATCTACTCCGGTGCCTTCACGCCGACCGAGGCCGCCGCCGTGGCCGCCCTGCATGCGCTGATCCTGGCGGCCGTGGTGTTCCGGGCACTGTCCTGGCGCGCGTTCTGGGGCGTGGTGCTGGAGTCCACGCGGGGCAGCGCGGTCATCACGCTGATCCTGGCCGGCTCCTTCATGCTGAACTATGCCTTCACCGCCGAGGGCGTGCCGCAAGCCATGGCGCAGTGGGTGGACAGCATGCACCTAGGCCAGCTCAAGTTCCTGCTACTGGTGAACGTCATGTTCCTGGTGCTGGGTTGTTTTCTGGATGTGTCGGTGCTGCTCTTGGTGTTCGTGCCCATGCTGCTGCCGGCGGCCAAGCTGCTGGGCGTGGACCTGGTGCACTTTGGCGTGCTGGTGGTGCTGAACATGATGATCGGCCTGATCCACCCACCGTTTGGCATGCTGCTGTTCGTCACCAAGGCGCTGACCGGCATTCCGATTGGCGAGATGATGAAGGAAGGCTGGCCCTTCCTGGTGATGCTGCTGCTGTTGCTGCTGGCGATGACGCTGTTCCCCCAGATCGTGCTGTGGCTGCCACAGACGATGGGCTACAAGACCCTGTAGAGAAAGGCGCTCTGACTCAGGCGGCGCCGCACTGGCACGGCGCGCTGGGGCCGGCCAGGGTGCGCAGGCCGGCAGGGTCCACCAGATCGACCACACGGCCAGAACCGCTGATCAGGCGCATTTCGCGCAGGTGGCGCAGCACGCGCGACAGCGTCTCGGGCGCGATGCCCAACTGTGCAGCAATGGCGCGCTTGCGCTGTTGCAGGTGGACGGAGCAGCCCCCCTTGTCGCTTTCCTCGGCATGGCTGAGCAGCCATTCGGCGCAACGCGCCTCAGCATCCTTGGCCAGGCGGCTGACCGTCAGTTCAGTCTGCTGGCGGTGGGCACGGGCGATGTCGAGCAGCATGGACTGCACGTCGGCATCGCAGGTGTCCAGACGCTCCTGAAAGACCGCCAGGGGCACGCGCCGGACTTCGACGTCCGTCAGGGCAACGGCGTCCACGGCACTGGGCACATTCAAGACGGCGGCGGTGGCCTCGAGCCAACCGGGGCCTTCCACCAGGCCCAGTTGGTGCTCAATGGCACCGGCAGCGTCATGACTGCCCAGAATGCCCAAGGCAACACGACCCGACTCGATGAAAAGGACCGACTGCGTGGCCGCCGCACGGCGCAGCAGCACGGCGCCCCGCGCCGCGGTTTCGGCGGGGTATTCGGTCAGGTTGACATCGGCGGCAATCATGGTCGGGACTTTGCCGCGACCGAGACAAAAATATATTGAGCGAGATCAAACATTGATGCCGCTGGGATGCGTGTTTACCCCTGAGCTGGGATGTGTAACCAATTGCTACCTTAAATCACCAAGATCGCACGGAAATCGTTGACGTTGGTGAAAGTTGGACCCGTGACGTGTAAATCCCCCAGGGCGGCAAAGTAGCCGTAGGCGTCATTGCGGTCCAGGTAGGACTCGACTTTCATGCCCAGCGCGCGAGCCCGCTCCAGCGTGTTCGGCGCCACCCAGGCACCGGCGTTGTCCTCCACACCATCGATGCCATCGGTGTCCGCCGCCAGGCCGAACACGCCTGCTTGCCCCTGCAAGGCTTGCGCGAGACCCAGGCAAAACTCTCCGGCACGCCCGCCCCGGCCCCTGGGCACGCCCGGCGCGGGCGGCCGCACGGTGACCGTGGTCTCACCGCCGCTGAGCAGCACGCAGGGCTTGGTAAACGGCTGGCCGTGCTGAGCGATGGCGCGGGCCAAAGCGGCGTGGACCTTGCCCACCTCGCGTGACTCGCCTTCCATCTCGTCGCTCAGAATGTGGGCCGCGATGCCAGCGGTACGTGCTGCCTGCGCGGCAGCTTCCAGAGACTGCCGGGGCGTGGCCATCAGGTGCACCGTGTTGCTGGCAAAAACCGGGGAATCGGGTTTAGGCGTTTCCAGCAGGCCGGCTTGCAGCCGCTGCGCCAGCGCATCCGGCACGGCAATGGCGTAGCGCCGCAGCACTTCCAACGCCTGGGCGCAGGTGGTCGGATCCGGCACCGTGGGGCCGCTGGCAATGACAGACGGGTCGTCGCCTGGCACGTCGCTGATCAGCAGCGTGACCACCCGCGCCGGCGCGCAGGCCGCGGCCAGGCGCCCACCCTTGATGGCGGAGAGGTGCTTGCGCACGCAATTCATCTCGCCAATGGTGGCGCCGCTCTCCAGCAGGGCGCGATTGATGCGTTGCTTGTCGGCCAACGTCAGGCCGCCGCCCTCCCACTGCGCCGGCAGGCTCAGCAGGGCCGAGCCGCCGCCGGAGATCAGGCAGATCACCAGGTCCTGCTCCGTCACCCCCCGGGGCAATGTCAGCATGCGCCGCGCGGCCTGCTCCCCTGCCGCGTCGGGCACCGGATGGGCTGCCTCCACGATCTCGATACGCGGCGCTGGCGCATGGAGCGGGCGCGGTGGCACATGGCCGTAGCGCGTCACCACCAGGCCGCTCAACGGCGCTTCCCTAGGCCAGGCGGCCTCCAGCGCCTGGGCCATGGCGGCTCCTGCCTTGCCCGCGCCCAGCACCAGCGTCTGCGCGCCCGGTGCGGTGGGTGGCGGCGGCAAAAAGGCGGCCAGGCGGTGCGCTGGCAGAGCCGCGTCTACCGCCGTGCGGTACAGGCCCTCCAGGAATAGCCGTGGGTCGGAAAGTGGATCGGGAAGCGTCATGGTGGCGTCGTCTCAGCAGGTGTTCCAATAGACCCATTTTGCGCTCCAAAGCATGACCAGCCTGCTGATTCACAACGCCCGTTGCGTGGCCACACTGGACCACGCCGATGCCGCTCACGCCACCGTGCTACGCGACGCCTCCATTTTGGTGCAGGACGGACGTATCGCTTTCATTGGCCCTGCGACCGACTTACCAACGCACAATGCCCAGAAGGCGATCGACGCCCGCCGCCACCTGGTGACGCCAGGCTTGGTGAACACCCACCACCACATGTACCAAAGCCTCACGCGGGCCATTCCTGCGGTGCAAAATGCCGAGCTGTTCAGTTGGCTGGGCGGCCTGTATCCGCTGTGGGCCGGGTTGACGCCGGAGATGGTGCACGTCAGCACCCAAGTCGCCATGGCCGAGTTGCTAATGAGCGGCTGCACCACCAGCAGCGACCATCTCTACCTCTACCCCAATGGCGTACGGCTGGACGACAGCATCGAAGCCGCCCGGAGAATCGGCATGCGCTTCGTGGCCACACGCGGCAGCATGAGCGTGGGCCAGAGCCAGGGCGGCTTGCCGCCCGACCGTGTGGTGGAACGCGAAGACGTCATCCTCAAAGACACCCAGCGCCTGATTGAACGCTACCACGACACATCCTTTGGTGCCATGCTCAACGTGGCGGTGGCGCCCTGCTCCCCTTTCAGCGTGAGCCGCGACCTGATGCGCGAATCCGCCTCGCTGGCCCGTAGCTACGGCGTTCGGCTGCACACCCACCTTGCCGAAAACGACCACGACCTGGCCTACTCCCGCGAGAAGTTCGGCTGCACGCCGACCCAATACGCGCAGGAGCTGGGCTGGCTGGGGCCCGACGTGTGGCACGCCCACTGCGTGAAGCTCGACGACGAAGGCATCAGCCTGTTCGCCGCCACCCGCACCGGCGTGGCGCATTGCCCGTGCAGCAATATGCGCCTGGGGTCAGGCATTGCCCCGGTGCGGCGCATGCTCAACGCCGGCGTGCCCGTGGGCCTGGGCGTGGACGGCAGTGCCAGCAACGATGGCGCCCATATGGTGGGCGAGGCGCGCCAGGCCCTGCTGTTGGCCCGCGTGGGCCGCGCCCTGCAGCCCCCCGAGACCCGCACACTGGCCGATGGCAGCCGACGCACCTTCTTCGGCTGCGACCTGGGCCCGACCGAGATGACCGCACACGACGCCCTGGCGCTGGCCACACGCGGCGGCGCTCAGGTGCTGGGCCGGCCCGACATTGGCCATCTGGCGGTGGGACAGTGCGCCGACTTGGCCTTGTTTGATCTGGACACGCTGGGCTTCGCCGGCGGCGCGGTGCACGACCCGGTGGGTGCCCTGCTGCTGTGCGCCAGCCCGCAAGCAGACTACACCGTCGTCAACGGCCGCGTGGTGGTGAACCAGGGCCGCCTTGCCACCGTGGAACTGGGGCCGCTGCTGGAGCGCCACAACACGCTGGCACGGCAGCTAGCGCAGACCTCCGTCTGAAGCCTCATCGGCGTCCGGCAGGGCGCCATGTTCCTCGGCGTAGCGGTCCTTGATGGCCAGCATGGCCGGCAGCGCCGACTGGAAGGGCGTAATCAGGCCCGGATCGAAATGCCGACCCGCACCGTCCGCGATCCACCGCACGGCGTCCTCCACCGTCCAGGCCGGCTTATAGGGCCGTGCCGAGGTGAGCGCGTCAAACACGTCAGCAATGGCCACGATGCGCCCCAGCAAGGGGATGTCCTCTCCGCGCAGACCCTGCGGGTAGCCTGTGCCATCCCATTTTTCGTGGTGGGTCAGAGCCACGTCGCGCGCGGCCTGCAGCAGCGGGTTCTTGTGCTGGCCCAGAATCTCGGCGCCCATGGCCGGGTGCTGGCGCATGATGGCCCACTCCCGCTCGTCCAGCTTGCCGGGCTTGAGCAGGATGTTGTCGGGAATGCCGATCTTGCCCAGGTCGTGCATGGGCGCGGCGTGGAACACCAGATCCACCGTGTTCGGCCCCAAGCCCAGGGCCTCGGCCGTGAGGCGCGCGTAGTGGCTCATGCGGATCACGTGGTTTCCGGTCTCGTTGTCCTTGAACTCCGCCGCGCGCCCCAGGCGGTGGATGATCTGGCGCCGCGTGGTCTCCAACTCGGCCGTTCGCAGACTGACCATGCGCTCCAGTTCGCGCGTCTGGTCATACAGGGCCAGATGCGTGCGCACGCGCGCCAGCACGATGGGCGGGCTGATGGGCTTGGTGATGTAGTCCACCGCACCCAGTTCCAAGCCGCGGCGCTCATCCTCGATCTCGTTCATGCTGGTCACAAAGATGATGGGAATGCCGTGGGTATCGGGATTGCGCTTGAGCTGTTCACACACGTCGTAGCCGCTGATGCCGGGCATCACCACGTCGAGCAGGATCAGGTCCGGCTTGTGCTCGCCAGTGGCAATCTTCAGGGCCCGCTCGCCGTTGAGCGCGATCTTGGTGCGGTAGTGGGGGTTGAGCACCTCGGTCAGGACTTCGATGTTCTCGGGCGCGTTGTCCACCACCAGAATGGTCTGCTGGGCATGGGGGGATGGTGCGGTCATCATGGCGGGCTCCCGGACGGAAGAAGGTCGATCTGCATCGCCTGTGCCGCAGCCTGCAAGGCCCGCAGCGCTGCGTCGAAATCGTAGGCACCCAGTGCCTCCGCGATGGCCTCGCTCGCCTGGGGGTGGCCCAGGGCACCCAGGCGCGGCACGATGCTCTGGCCCAGGCGCGTGGCACCGGAATCGTCGTCAGCCAGAAGCGCGGCCAGCACACCCATGTCGCGTGCCAGGGCTGCACCGTCGACCACCTGTCCGGCCACGGCGGCGGGCTCCGCTGCTGGGGCGTCCGCACCGCCCAGCACCGCGCGAATGCGTTGGGCCAACGCCGCCATGTCGCGTTGCAAGGTGTCCACGGCCGCCGGCAGCACCTCCAGTTGCACATGCTTGGCGGCGCGCTCCACGTCCTGCGCCACGGCCTGCAACGCGCTGGCGCCGATGTTGCCAGCCAGCCCCTTGGTGGTATGGGCCTCGCCCATGACCGTAACCCAGTCACCGGCCTGCACCGCCTGCGCAATGCGCTGTGCCGTCTGCGCCTGCGTACGCGCGAACTGGCCCACCAGCTTGCGCACCAGGGCGCGGTTGCCACCCAGGCGGCGCTGGGCCAGGGCAATGTCCAAACCTTCGATGGACGGCAGTTCGCCGGCCTGCGCGGCTACCGGTTCGGCCACCGCCGCGGGTGGGGATGGCACGGCCGTGGGGTCGCGCGGCGTGATCCAGCGCGCAAGCGTGGTGAACAGCTGGCGCACATCGATGGGCTTGCCGATGTGGTCGTTCATCCCGGCGGCCAGGCACAGCTCGCGGTCACCACCCATGGCATTGGCCGTCATGGCCAGGATGGGCAGGTCGGCAAAGCGTCCGTCGGCGCGGATGCGCCGTGTGGCCTCGAAGCCGTCCATCACCGGCATCTGGCAGTCCATCAACATACCGTCGTAATCGGTGAGCGCCACCATGGCCACGGCCTGTGCGCCATCGGGCGCGACGTCCACGCGGATGCCAGCACCCTGCAGGATCTCCAGCGCCAGCTCCTGGTTGACTTGGTTGTCCTCCACCAACAGCAGGTGGGCTCCGCGCACCTTCTGTTCGGCCTCCAGGTTGGCCTCCAGGCGCTGCTGCTTGCGCCCGCGCGTGACTACCTCCTTGCCCAGTGCCAGCAAGATGCTCTCCAACAGGGACGATGGCTCCACCGGCTTGAGCAAAATATGGTCAATCAACGTGCCACGCGCCTGCTCCAGCATCTCGTCTCGGCTGTGCGCGGTCACCATGACAACCACCGGCGTGCGCGCCAGTGCGGACTGGGCGCGGATCTGCGTGAGCACGGCGATGCCGTCCATGTCCGGCATCATCCAGTCCACCAGCACCAGGCCAAAGGGGCGGCCCTGCGCCTGCGCGGCCGCCAGCGCTGCCAGTGCCGCGCGTCCGTCGCCCACGGCGCATGCCTCGAAGCGCTGGGAGCCCAGCATGGAGAGCATGAGGGTGCGTGCCTGGGCGTTGTCATCCACCACCAACACACGCAGGTCCACCATGTCGGCGCCACCGTGTACGTGTACGTGTACGTGTGCGGGCTGCTCGGCCTGAAGGCCCAGGCGAGCGGTGAAGTGGAAGTTGCTGCCAACGCCCGGCGTGCTGTCGACGCCGATGCTGCCATGCATCTGCTCCACCAGCCGCTTGCTGATGGTCAGGCCCAGGCCGGTCCCGCCGTATTTGCGCGTAGTGGAAGTGTCGGCCTGGGTGAAGGCGTTGAACAGCTTGGCACTCTGCTCGGTGCTCAACCCTAAGCCAGTATCAATCACTTCAAAACCAAGCACCACGCTGTCCGGTGGGGTTCCGGCTTCGTCCACCTGGCGGCGAATGCGCAGGATGACCTCGCCGCGCTCGGTGAACTTGATGGCGTTGCCCACCAGGTTGAGCAGCACCTGGCCCAGGCGTAATGGGTCGCCCACCAAGGCAGTGGGCACGTCGGGGGCGATGTCCAGCAACAGTTCCAAGCCCTTGTCCTGGCCTTTTGCTACAGAAAGGTCGGCCAAGTTCTCCAGCACATCCTCCAGGCGGAATTCGGCTTCCTCGAAGGTGAGCTTGCCGGCTTCGATCTTGGAGAAGTCCAGGATGTCGTTGATGATGCCCAGCAAGCTGCGCGCGGCGGTGTGCACCTTCTCCACGTAGTTGCGCTGGCGCGGGTTGAGGTCGGTCTTGAGCGCCAGGCGCGACATGCCGACGATGGCATTCATGGGTGTGCGGATCTCATGACTCATATTGGCCAGGAAGTCGGACTTCATGCGCGTTGTGTCCTCTGCCAGCTCCTTGGCCTTGCGCATCAGCATGGCCACATGCTCCATCTCCACCAGCACCTTGGACTTGGCCGAGTCGAACAACACGGTGTGCACCAACAGCGTCAACACCAGGCCGATCTGGCTGGAGGCAAAGAAGAAGCCTGCATGGCGCGTGTCGTAGGCGACAGGCAACGCTACGTCGTTCATGCCAGCGACGCCGAAAGCCAGCACGCAGGCGGCGTTGAGAATCACCCACAGCACCGTGTTGCGGTTGAAGCCCAGCAGCAGGACGGCCGTCACCGGGCAGGTGGCGAACCAAGGGATGACCGGCGAATACACGCCGCCCGAATAAAAGGTGCAGCCGGCCACGGCCACAAAGGTGTTGGCGAACAGGTAAATATTGGCCGAGGCTACATAGTTGCCCTTGCGATGGATGTAGACCACGTTGGCCAGCAACAGGGCGGCGTCGGCCACCATCCAATACACGCCAGGGCGAAAGCCGATGAACGCGCTCATCGCCCCGTACGCCGCGGCGAAGGCAATTACCGCCCAGTGAAAGCCGAGCAGCAGGCTGATTTGCTTGTTGTGCGGCGTCACAAGGGCGGCTGCCAGGGCAGCCCCTTCTCGAAGTTCAGCCGGTCCAGCGCCTGCAGCGGCTTGAGCAGCAAGGGCGTTTCCATTTCCCAAATATCGCAATAGTCTTCATCCGATTTCTCTGCCTGAAGAATGCTGTTGACGGCACGGCGTGCAGCCTCGTTGGCGCCTTCCATGGTGGCCAGGTCGGTATTGGTCTTGACGTAATCGCTGGCCAGGAACAGGTTGGGAATGGCGGTGTGTGCGTTGGGGCGGATGCCCCAGGTGTCGCACTGGTTGACCAACAGCGGCTCCAGGTTGAGCACCTTGGCCAGCGCTTCCTGTTTGAACGGGTTCAGCCGCGCCATGACGGCATCGCTCATGACCGCCGCGGTGGGCTCGATGTCCTCATCCAGGTAATAGCCTTCGAGCATGTCGTCGCGCAGGGTGTCCTTGCCGCCATAGTTGAGTTCCTGCTTGAGCTGCTCCCAGACCTCTTTCTGGACTTCTTCCTTGGTGCAGTCGCGCGCGGACTTGCCATTGAAGTTGCCCGGCGCCACCCAGTTGGAAATGTCCACCGAGAGGATGGACTTCACCTTGCCATTGCCGCGACGGGACAGGTCGTAGCCCTCCCAGAACTGCATCTGGGAGATGCTGGTCAGCGCCCAGTTGCTGCCGGTGTACATGGTGTGGCCACGGTTGAGGTTGACTTCGGTGTTGAGGTAGTACTGGATGCCGTTCATCCACTCCACATTGGGCGCCAGCTTGATGATGTTCTTGAGCGCCGGCGCCAGGGTCAGCATGTCCTCGGTGATCAGGTTGGCGGCGCGCTCCAGCGGCACCGCCAGCACGAAATGGTCGGCGCTGGAGCCAGCGTGCACGGTGTCGCCGTTGCGCAGGTAGGTGATGCCGGAAATCCGGCCGTCCGCGGTCTCGATGCCCGTGACGTTGGCACCGGAGTGAAAACGCACCCCCTTGCTCACCAGGTAGTCGTGCCAGGGGTTCAGCCAAGCCACGTTGGTCGGGGCGTTGAGCACCCGGTCCGTGGTGCGGGAGAACGGGTCCATCATCATGTACAGCATCTGCACCAGGTGGGCGCCGCAGGTGCGGGTGCTGGCGTTCTGCGCGCGGCAGGCCACCAGGCTGCGCGTCATGCCGCCGGAGAGCAGGCGCTGGTAGGCCTCGCTCTTGGTGCGGGATTCGGTGAAGTCCCACCAACTGATGCTGTCGTATTCCTCGGTGTAGCGACGCTCGCAACTGGTCATGAGCTGCCAGACTTTGCCCGCGTAGCAGTCGATCTCCTCCTGGGTGAGTTCGGAGTTGAATTCCTGGAAGCCGGCGAAGATGTTGGCCACGTCCTTGAACGAGCACGGAAAGTTGACCGGCAGCACGACAGGCTGCGCATTGCTTTGCGCCATCATCATGTCCTGGGTGGACACCAGGTTGTCGAAGGCGCTGCGTCCATCGCCCACCGGGATGCGCTTCATGGTGTCGGTCACATGCTGGTAGTAACCAGGAAAGAACCGGAACCCATGCTCACCGGGCAGGAACAGGTCGGGGTCCAGTTGGTTGGTGCCGGGCGCATCCACACTGCGCGCCTTGCCACCCAGGTATTTGGGATTGCGTTCGAAGACTTCCACTTCGAAGCCGCGTTCCACCAGCTCATGCGCGGCACTCATGCCCGCAACACCACCACCGATCACGATCACCTTGGCCATGGGTCCTCCCAAACAAAGTTACAGCGTTGCGGAGCGCGAATAGCTTTTCTCAATGCGCCGAATGATCTTACTGAATTCCCATGACATTCGCAGTAGTTTTGATGTAACGCAAGGCGGGTGGCATCAGTCCAGTGCCGCACCGCCCTCGAACCAGGCGCGGATCAGGCCGCGTTCGGCCTCGGTGATGGCGGTGGCGTTGTTGAAGGGCATGGTCTTGGCCACGGCCGCCTGCTGGTAGATGCCTTGGGCGTGCTGGCGCACGGCCTCGGGCGAGTCGAGCCGCACATTCTTCATCTGCACCTGCTCACCATGGCACTGGTAGCAGCGCTGGGCCAGGATGGGCTGCAGGGTCTTGTAGCCAATTTGGCCTCCAGCCCTCGTGGAATCTGCGTGAGAAGCTCCTGAATTCATAGCATCTACCGAACCGGCTGGCGCCGGCCGCAGCCATGCCACCACCGTCAGGATAGCCACCACACCTGCCAGCGCATACGGCCAGGGGTGGCCGTTGCGCCCCAACTTGAAGCCGTGCCGCAGCACAAAGAACTGGCGGATCGCCGCGCCGGCCAGCATCATCAGCACCAGCACCAGCCAGTTCTGCGGATGCGTGTAGGTGAAGCTGTAGTGGCCGCTGAGCATCGCAAACAGCACCGGCAGCGTGAAGTAGGTGTTGTGCACGCTGCGCTGTTTGCCACGCTTGCCGTGGATCGGGTCCACCGGATTGCCGGCCTTGATGTCGGCCACCACGGTCTTCTGCCCGGGGATGATCCAGAAGAACACGTTGGCACTCATGCTGGTGGCCAGCATGGCGCCCATCAGCAGGAAGGCCGCGCGCCCGGCAAACCAGTGGCAGGCCAGCCAAGCCGCCACGCCGACCAGCAGCGCCACCAGGGCGCCGACGATGGCGTCGCCATTCTTGCGCTGGCCAAAGACGCGGCAGATGCCGTCGTAGGCCAGCCAGAACACGACCAGAAAGCTCAGTGCCACGGCAATGGCTGCGGCGCTGGACCAGTCCATCACCGACTTGTCGATCAAGTAGGTGCCGGCGCTCCACAGGTAGGACACGGTGAACAGCGAGAAGCCGCTGAGCCAGGTGCTGTAGCTCTCCCAGTAGAACCAGTGCAGGTGCGCCGGCAACTGCGGCGGCGCGCCAGCGAACTTGACCGGGTGGTAGAAGCCGCCACCGTGCACCGCCCACAACTCACCGCTGACGCCCTGGCGCTTCAGGTCCTCATCCACCGGCGGCGTGAGGCTGCTGTCCAGAAAGACGAAGTAGAACGACGAACCGATCCAGGCAATGGCGGTGATGACATGGACCCAGCGCAGCAGCAGATTGGCCCAGTCCAGCAGGTAGCTTTCCATGCGATGCGTTCTCCTTGCGCCAGATGTAGCGGCAAAGTGTATACAGTTTTGCCGCCGTGCGGCGACCTAGAGGCCAACTTGCAAGATCTGGGCCGCCACCGCCACCGCAATCACCGCCGGGCGCTTGTCGGCAATGCCCGGCACGCCAATCGGGCAGGTCACATGCGCCAGCTCCGCCTCGGTGCAGCCGCGCGCCACCAGGCGCTGGCGAAAGGAGGCCCACTTGGTCTTGCTGCCGATCAGGCCCACATAGGGCAGATCGCCGTGTTCGCGCTGGCGCGCCAGGCAGGCAGCGACGATGTCCAGGTCCTCGGCGTGGCTGAAGCTCATGATCAGCACCCGCGACTGCGGCGCCAGCGCGGCCACCGCCGCCTGCACCGGCTCGGAATGCTCGCAACGCACCTGCGCGACCAGATCGGGTGGGAAAATTTCATCGCGGCTGTCGATCCAGGTGATGTCCATCGGCAGGTTGACCAATACCTGCACCAGGGCCCGCCCCACATGGCCGCCGCCGAACAGGGCTAGCGGCACGCGCGGCTCGGCCAGGGCGTGGCGCAAGCGCGTCACATCCGGCGCGCCCACCCGCTCAAAGTGCAACACAACGTCACCGCCGCAACATTGACCCAGGCTGGGTCCCAGGGCGAAACGCTGCTCCAGCGTGGTCGCACCGTCGCCCTGCGCCAACAACGCCCGCGCCTGCGCGATGGCCTGCAACTCCAGGTGCCCACCACCCACAGTGGCCACCGTGTCATTCGCAAACACCGCCATCCAGGCCCCGGCCTCGCGCGGCACCGAACCCCGAGTGGACCACACGGATACGATGACGGCCGGCTCCCGCGCCAAGCGCTGCAACAAAAGCACCAACTCGCTCACATTCAGATACCTTTTCCCGCCGCTGCCAGGCCGCGCGGCGCGTTAGATTGGGACCGACTGCACACAGTATGCCAATGCACCGACGACCATGCCAACCCATCCTCACACCCTCCGCACCCCACCTCGCACAGCACGCCCACTGCGAGCCGGCTGGGCTGCGGCGGCGGTAGCATCGCTCTTGGTAGTAGCCTGCACCACCGAGCCCACCCAACCGCCCTCCAAACCCCGCACCATGCCCGAACCGATACCCCAGAGCAGCACAACGCCCAGCGCCGCCCCGACCGCGATCTCCAACGCCCGCACCCCGCGCGACTACCGCCACGATGCCGCCACGCACCTCTACACCCAGAACCGCAATCGCATCTTTGTCGGCAAAATGCCACCCATGTTGTATGCCGTCGGTGTACTGCAGGTGGACATCAACGGTCGCGGCGCCGTTACCGGCCTGCACTGGATGCGCGCGCCCAGCCACGCCCCCGAGGTGGTGGCCGAGATCGAACGCACGGTGCGCCAGGCCGCGCCCTATCCGGTGCCGCAACGCATGGGCCGCGTGACCTACACCGACACCTGGCTGTGGGACCAGAGCGGACGCTTCCAGCTGGATACGTTGACGGAGGGGCAGCTGTAACACCAACAGGCCTGACCAAGACCCGGCCATTTCGCGCCAACCCACGGCATTTCGCGCCAACCGCCACCGTTTCGTCTCAAAGCGGCTGCGCCCTCGCACGGGCCTGCAGACACTGCACTCCTCGAATCACATTCAGGAGTCCGCAATGCAAACACCCTCTCCCCTTGTGCGCCGCGCCAGCCGTTGGGCGCTAGGCGCCGCGCTGATCGCCGGCCTGGCCGGCACGGCTTTGGCCATCCCCGAGCCCCAATTCCAGAGCGCCTTCCAGCAGTTCCTGCAGGCCGGCGCCGGCGACACCAGCGCCATAGACCACGCCGCCGAAGCTTTCTCCGGCCTGCTGAAAAGCGAACCAACCAACCCTGTGCTACTGGCCTATGCCGGCGCCAGCACCGCCATGAAGGCCACCACCACTTGGCTGCCGTGGAAGAAGCTGGGTTATGCCGAAGACGGCCTGGCCCAACTGGACAAGGCCCTCACCCTGCTGACCTCCGCGCACGACGCCCCGGTGCAGAACGGTACGCCCGGCGTGCTGGAGGTGAAGTTCGTCGCCGCCAACACCTTCCTGGCCGTACCCGGCTTCATGCACCGCCAGGAGCGCGGCGCCAAGCTGCTGGGCGAGGTGGTCGCCAGCCCGTTGCTGGCCAACGCGCCGCTGGGGTTCAAGGGCTCGGTCTGGCTCAAGGCGGCCAATGAGGCCACCAAGGCACAGAACCCAGCGCAGGCCAAGCACTTCCTGGACCTCATCGTGCAGCAACAGGCACCACAGGCGGTGCAGGCCCAGGCGCTGTTGAAGGGGCTGACATCGTGAGCGTCCAACACCATCCCGTCATCGCCCTGCACGGCGTGCACAAGACCTACCGCCTGGGCCAGCATGTGATCCCCGCACTGCAAGGCGTGGACCTGAGCGTGCAGCGCGGCGAACTGCTGGCGCTGACCGGGCCGTCCGGCAGCGGCAAGAGCACCATCCTGAACCTGTGCGGCCTGATCGACCAGCCGGATGACGGCACCATCGCACTGGGCGGTCAGGCCACCACGGAACTGGACGAGAACCAGCGCACGCTGCTGCGCCGCGACGCGCTGGGCTTTGTGTTCCAAAACTTCAACCTGGTGCCGGTGATGACGGTGGCCGAGAACGTGGACTACCCGCTGTTCCTGGCCGGCGTCTCCGCTACCGAGCGCCGCGAGCGCGTGGCCGCCCAGCTGCAAGCCGTGGGCCTGCAGGACCACGCCCAGCACCGCCCGGATGCACTCTCCGGCGGCCAGCGCCAGCGCGTGGCGATTGCCCGCGCACTGATCAAGCGCCCGCGCCTGGTGATTGCCGACGAGCCCACGGCCAGCCTGGACTCGCACACTGCCGACCAGGTGCTGGACCTGATGCGCGAACGCTGCCACGCCGAGGGCGCGGCCTTTGTCATTGCCACCCACGACAGCCGCCTGACCCGCCGCTGCGACCGCGTGGTGACGCTGCTGGACGGGAGGATTGAACAATGAACGGGCTCACCATGTGGCTGAAATTCGCCATCCACAACACCCTACGCAACCGCCGCCGCTCGCTGGTGACGGTGTCCATCGCCGCGCTGGGCACGGCCGCCATCCTGCTGGCCGGGGGCTTTGCGCTCTACACCTACGAGGCGCTGGCCCAGGCCGCGGCGCGCACCACCGGCCACCTGATCCTGGGCCAGCCCGCCCAGTTCAGCCGCGACGAAGACACGCCGCTGCAAAACGGCCTGGACGACGTGGACACGTTGCGCACCGCCCTGCTGGCCGACCCCGCCGTGCGCCACGTGCTGCCCAAGGTGGAGTTCAGCGGCCTGATCAGCAACGGCGACAAGTCCACGGTGATGATGGCCACCGGCGTGGAGCCCGACAGCGAGTTCGCCGTCAAGGGCCCCTTCCTGACCATCACCGACGGCCAGGTGCTGTCCTCGGGCACCAAGGACGCCGAAGTCATGCTGGGCGAAGGCCTGGCCCGCAGCCTGAAGGCCGCCCCCGGCAGCAGCCTGACGCTGTTGGCCAGCACCACCGAGGGCGCGATGAACGCCATGGACGTGCGCGTCAAGGGCATCTTCACCACCGGCGTGCCCGACATCGACAAGCGCCTGGTCTACACCGACATCGCCACCGCACAGCGCCTGCTGGTCACGCAGCGCGTGTCCAGCCTGGGCATCTTTTTGGACCGCATGGAGTCCACACAGGCCGTGCAGCAGCGTCTGGCGGCCCAGCACCCGCAGCTCACCGTGCAGACCTGGCAGGACCAGGCCTTCTTCTACCGTGCCGTGCGCGACCTGTACAACCGCATCTTCGGCGCGCTGGGGCTGATCATCGGCGTCATCGTGGTCTTCGTCGTCACCAACGCCATGGCCATGGCCATCATCGAACGCACCCGCGAGATTGGCACGCTGCGCGCCCTGGGCACGCTGCCGGCCCAGTTGCTGCGCACCCTGGCGCTGGAGGGCATGGTACTGGGCGGCGTGGGTGCCGTGGTGGGCGCGGCGCTGTCACTGGCCATTGCGTTGATGCTCTACGTGGTGCCGGTGCAAATGCCGCCGCCACCCGGGCGCTCGGTCGGCTACCCGCTGAACATCACCATCGACCCACTGATGTATGCCGCCACCCTGCTTGCCATGGTGCTGCTGACCATGGCTGCATCCAGTTGGGTGGCACGCAAAACTGTGCACATGCCGGTCGTGGATGCCCTGGCCCACACCTGAGGTTGCCATGATTACTACGATTTTGATAGCTGCCTACGCAGTATTCACGAGGGCCAGAGCCTCATTTCACACCAAGACACCAAGGAAGACACCATGAACCGCCCCCACACCCTCCTGGCCGCGCTCGCCCTGGGCGCCTGCGCCCTGACCCCCGCCCTCGCGCAGGACGTGGCCGCCCTGCTCAAGGACGCCGACCATTACCGGATGAGCGCCGATAACCTGCAGGTCGACACCCAGGTCACGGTGTTCAACACCGATGGCAGCCCCGACAAGGAGCGCCGCTACACCGTCTACGCCCAAAGCGGACGCAAGTCCCTGGTGCAGATGCAGACGCCCGTGGAAAAAGGCCAGAAGGTGCTGATGCTGGGCGATGACTTCTGGCTCGTCATGCCCGGCAGCCAGCGCCCGCTGCGCATCACACCCATGCAAAAGCTGCTGGGTGACGCCTCCACCGGTGACATCGCCACGATGAACTGGGCCGGCGACTACAGCGGCCAAGTGGTCGGCGAGGAACCCTGCGCCGCCGACGGCAAGGGCCCGACCTGCCTGCGTTTAAGCCTGCAGGCCGCGCGCAAGGGCGTGACCTACCAGCACATCGAGCTGTGGGTCGGCAAGACGCGCCACGAACCGGTGCGCGCCGACCTGTACGTGCAGTCCGACAAGCTGGCCAAGCAGGCGCGCTTCGTGCTGGACAAGGCCGCCAACCCCGCGACCGTCTCCGAAATGGTGCTGGTGGACCAGCTGAGCAACAAGAAGGAAACACGCATCAAGTACCTGGCCCGCAAGGAACGCACCGTGCCCGAGGAATGGCTGAACCCGATGTTCCTGGCGCGTAACGCCAATCTGGAGTGAGGCATGGCCACCCGCAAACCAACCCTGCTGTGTGCGTTGATCGCGGCGGCCTTCATCCCACTGGCCGCGCAGGCCGATGCCGACACGCTCGCCGGCAACGTGCGCGCCTACCGCATCGCTCGGGAAGCAGCCGCGACCGGTCCACTGGCCCAGGCGAATGCCCTGCAACCCGGCACCGCCGCCGTGGATGCGTCCACGAATACGCTACAGGCCGAACTGCGCGGCGACACCACAGTGGCCGGCGTTGCGCTGCACGCCGGTGCCACGGTGGATATGCAAGAGTTGGATGGCACCGGCACCGACAGCCATGGCCGCGTCAACGAGGCCTACGCCGGCGGGTCGTTGGGTAGCTGGCAGTGGAGCGCCGGCAAAAAGGTGGTGTCCTGGGACGTGGGCTACGGCTTTCGCCCCAACGACGTGGTGCAGCAGGAAACCCGCCGCACCCTGGCCGCCGAGCCGCTGGAAGGCCGCCCCCTGCTGATGGCCGAGCGCTTCGACGCCGACAGCGCCTGGTCCCTGGTGTGGGTCAACCCCACGCAGGACCATGACGCCAGCGGCGCGAACGAGGCCGCGCTGGCCGCGCGCTGGTACACCCGCTCCGGCGCCGTGGACTGGCACGCCCTTGCCCGCCAGGGTGAGCACACTGGCGCCAGCCTGGGCGCCGCCGTGTCCTGCGTGGCCAGCGATGCGCTGGAGTTGCACGCATCGGTGCGCGCCTACCAGCACGCCGACTCCCTGACAAACGCCACCAGCGGCTCGGCACCAACGACGGCCAATCCCTGGCGCACCACGCAGCTGGACGGCGGCGGGCAGTGGCTGGTCGGCGGAACCTGGACGAACGCGAGCCAGGTCAGCCTGCTGCTGGAGGCCTGGCACGACGACACGGCATTGAGCGATGCCCAGTGGGATGCCTGGCGCAACCGCAACCAGGGCCTGCCGCAGTGGCTCTCACGCGGCGTGCCGGCCGCAGCAGTGGCCGGCAACCTGGCTTGGCAGGCCAGCGCCTTTGGCGCCGCCAGCAACCTGCGCCAGGACAACCTGTTTGCCCGCCTGAGCTGGCAGCATGAGCGCTGGCAGAGCGCGCTGGACCTGCTCTACACCCCGGCCGACCAGGGCCTGACAACCACCGCCAGCGTGGTTTGGACCGGCGAACATATCAAGTGGGAGGCGGGACTGCGCAATACCAGTGGCCCGAACGCGGCCGTGGTGCGGCAGTTGCCGGTGCAACGGCAGGGCTGTGTGGTGGCCACCTGGGCGTTTTAACTGGCGGGATTCAAATCACCGCCAGCCGCTTGCTCATGTCCAGCATGCGCGTGGCCAGGATGGTTCCCACGGCCAGGCACACCGCCAGAGCGACGTGGGCGTTGTCGTGGGAGAGGCGGTTGAACTCGGCCGGCGTCAGCACCCAGACCTTGCAGTCGCTGTAGGCCGAGACCGATGCGCTGCGCGCCAGGTGCGAGAAGAAGCTGCCCTCGCCCACCACGCTGCCGGGGCCGACGATGGCCAGGTGGATGATGCCCTTGGGCGTGTGCATGTCCACCTTCAGGTCACCGGACTCCACGAAGTACAGCTTGCGGTCGGTGTCACCCTGGCCGATCAACAACTCACCCCGACGGTGGCTGAGCGGCTGCACGTAGCCGGCCAGCACCTTCCAGCGAAACGGCTCCAGGTGCTTGGCCAGTCCGCCGGGCTCGGTGTTGCGGGCAATGGCGGCCACCAGGGCGGACACGTCCGGTGGTTGCGCGTTGGTCATCGGCATGGTGGTCATGGCAGCCTCCAATCGGGTGGCATGGTGTGCCACCCACGCCCATCTTGCCGGCGATCACGGCAAAACGCAACTGCCCCAAGGCCTGCAAGCCGCGGCGACAGTCGACTGTCATTCTCAGGCAAGACAGCCCATCTAAGCTAACGCCTTCGTGCCAATTCAACAACCAACCAATGGAGTACCCACGATGCGCAAACTGTCACACGCCCTGTTGTTCACTGCCCTGACCAGCACCCTGCTGGCCGGACCTGCCCTGGCCGGCGACGCCGATTTCACCCTGGTCAACCGCACCGGCTACGACATCCGCGAGGTCTTTATCTCCCCCTCACACAAAGACGCCTGGGGCAAGGACCGCATGGGCGATCAGGTGCTGGAAGACGGCAAACGCCGCTTGTTCAAGTTCTCCGACAAGAGTTCCTGCAAGCAGGACATGAAGGTGGTGTTTGACGACGACGGCTCCGAGGTGATCTGGTCGGAGATCGACCTGTGCGAACTCAACACCATCACCCTGAAGTACAACCGCAAGACCCGCGAGGTCTCGGCCGAAGGCGAGTAAGTCAGCACTGTGATAGCCCGTCAGGTTGCCCGATTTGCTATGGTATATGTAGCACGACACGCAGCCCTGGCGAGGACTGATTCGCGATTTCTTGCGCGTCATCAAGCCCCGCAAGGATGGTCGGGTAAAGCGGTCGCGCGGACTGCGCCAACATGCGATACTGCGCCCAGGTTCCGCACGACCACCCACGGTGGCGTGCGGTTGCGGTCGATTGTTGGAACGGTCGCGTGCTGTCTATGCTGAGCCCCATAAGAACATCTCCGCGTTCGACCCTGCGCAGGCATGCCTGTGCCATGTTGCTGGTCGCGGTCGTCCTGTTGCCCGGCGCAGCCCGGGCGACCGACCCCGCCACCCCCCCCCTGGTGGTGACCATGGACGACAACTACCCGCCCTACGTCTTTCGGGACTCCAGTGGCGCGCTCACCGGCTATCTGGTGGACTATTGGCAGCTATGGCAACGCAAGACCGGCGTACCGGTCGATGTGCAAGCCAGCGATTGGGACCTTGCAAAGAAGCGCATGGCGTCCGGTCAGGCCGCGGTGATTGACACCATCTTCCAGACCCCCGAACGGGAAAAGACACTGGACTTCACCCCGGCCTATGCCCAGATTCCGGTCTCCATCTACTCCCACGCCGGCATTGGCGGCATTGCCAGCCTGGATAACCTGACCGGTTTCCTGGTGGGGGTTAAGGCGGGTGACGCCTGCATCGACACCCTGGAGAAGGCGGGCATCAAGACCCTGCAGCCGTACCCCAACTACGAAGCCCTGGTGCAGGCCGCCATCGCCGGCCAGGTTCGCATCTTCTGCCTGGACGAGCCACCGGCCAATTACCTGCTCTACCGCGACCACGCCGAGGACCAGTTCAACAAGGCCTTCCAGCTCAACGTGGGCGAGTTCCACCGTGCCGTGCACAAGGGCGACGCGACCACCATGGCCCTGCTCAACCGTGGCTTCAACGCCATCGACGCCGATGAGGAACAGGCCCTGCGCGACAAATGGATGGGCACCCGCCTGACCCAGGGCGGCTACGCCCGGCCCCTTGGTTTGGCCCTGCTGGCGGCGACACTGCTGGGTCTGGTGCTACTGCTGTGGGGTAGCGTGATGCGCCGACGCGTAGCCCAGCGCACCGGTGAGCTCGACGCCGAACGGGCCCGGCTGCGTGTGCTGCTGGAGGCCATTCCCGACCTGGTGTGGATGAAGGACATGGGCGGTGTCTACCGCTTCTGCAACCCCATGTTCGAGCGCTTCTTCGGCGCGCGCGAGGAGCAGATCGTCGGCAAGACGGACTACGACTTCGTGGACAAGGACCTGGCCGACTTCTTCCGTGCCCACGACCAGAAGGCCATTGAGGCCGGAAAGCCCAGCATCAACGAGGAATGGATCACCTTCGCCGATGACGGCCACCGCGCGCTGCTGGAAACCACCAAGACCCCGGTGCGCGACGCCGCTGGCGCCTTGGCCGGGGTGCTTGGCATTGCCCGTGATATCACCCGACGCAAGCAGATCGAGCAGGACTTGCAACAGAGTGAGGACCGTCTGCACACCATCCTGGACAGTGTGGAGGCCTACATCTACATCAAGGACCGGCAGTTCCGCTACCAGTACGTCAATCAGCGCCTATTGACGTTTTATGACCGCCCGCTGGAGGCCATCGTCGGCCAGGAAGACTCGGTCTTCTTCGATGCCAACACCGCCGCCATGATTCGCGCCAACGACCGGCGCGTGATTGAACACGGGGAGCGCGTGGCCCTGGAAGAAACAGTCATGCGCAATCGGGATGGCCGAGCCATCGTACATTTCTCCGTAAAGCTACCGCTGCGCGACAAGGACGGCGCTATCTACGCCCTTTGCGGCATTTCCACCGACATCACGGCACGCAAGGAGCTCGAAAGCTCGCTGCGCATCTCGGCCACCGCCTTCGAGTCGCAGGAAGGCATGCTCATCACCGACGCCAAGAGCGTCATCCTGCGCATCAACCAGTCGTTTTCTCGCATGTGCGGCTACAGCCCGCAGGAGGTGATCGGCCAGACGCCACGCATGTTTGCCTCGCATCGCCACGACGACGCCTTCTACGCCGCCATGTGGGAAACGGTCCATACCACCGGCAAATGGCAAGGCGAGATCTGGGACCGGCGCAAGAGTGGTGAGGTATATCCCGCGTGGATGACACTCACCGCCGTCAAGAGCGACGACGGCGTGGTCACCAACTACGTTGCCACCCACATCGACATCACGGAGCGCAAGAGCTACGAGGAACAAATCCACCACCTGGCCTTCTTCGACCCGCTCACCTCCCTGCCCAACCGACGCCTGCTGGCCGACCGCCTGCACCAGGCGCTGGCGTCCAGCAGCCGCACACAGCGAGAGGGCGCTCTGCTGTTCATCGACCTGGACCACTTCAAGACGCTCAACGACACCCTGGGCCACGACATCGGCGACCTGTTGCTGCAGGAAGTGGCGCGGCGCATCACGAGCTGCATCCGCGAGGGGGACACCGTGGCGCGCCTCGGTGGTGACGAGTTTGTCGTGATGCTGGAGAACCTCAGCGCCAACCGCCTGGAGGCCGCGGGCCAGGCCGAAAACGTGGGCGAGAAGATCCTGGGCATGCTGTGCCAGCCCTACGACCTCAAGGGCCAGGAATACCGCAGTACCGCCAGCATCGGTCTGACCCTGTTCGGCACGGACAGCAGTAGCGAAGACCTGATGAAACGCGCCGACGTGGCCATGTACCAGGCCAAGGCCGCCGGGCGCAATAACCTGCGTTTCTTCGACCCGCGCATGCAGGCCGAGATCACGCAGCGCGCCGGCCTGGAGGTGGATCTGCGCGAGGGCATACGCCTGCGCCAGTTCGTGCCACACTACCAGCCCCAGATCAATGCACGCGGCCAGGCGGTGGGGGTGGAGTCCCTGGTGCGCTGGCAGCACCCGCGCCGCGGCCTGGTTCCGCCGTCCGAATTCATCCCGTTGGCCGAGGAAACCGGTCTGATCCTGGCGCTGGGTGGCTTGGTGTTGGAAACCGCCTGCGCCCAACTGGCCGCCTGGGCCAGCGACCCCGTGTTGGGGGGCCTGTCCATCGCCGTCAACGTCAGCGCGCGCCAGCTCTACCAGGACGACTTCGTGGAGCAGGTGCTGTCGGCGCTGGAACATGCCCAGGCACGCCCGCAGCGGCTCAAGCTGGAGCTGACCGAGAGCCTTTTGGTCTCGCACATCGACGCCACGATTGAAAAGATGCTGGCGCTCAAGGCACGCGGCGTGGGCTTCTCGCTGGACGACTTCGGCACCGGCTATTCCTCGCTGTCCTACCTCAAACGCCTGCCGCTGGAGCAGCTCAAGATCGACCAGAGTTTTGTGCGCGACATCCTGGTCGACCCCAACGACGCCACCATCGCCAAGACCATCGTGGCCCTGGCCGACAGCCTGGGCCTGACGGTGATCGCCGAGGGCGTGGAAACCGAAGCCCAACGCGCCCTACTCGCCGAACTGGGCTGCCACACCTACCAGGGCTACCTGCTGGGCCGCCCGATGCCGGTGGCGCAGTTGGAGCCGCTACTGCTTCAGGAACCCCGGTAGGTCGAGTAACTCCAGGGGCTGACCAGGAGCGGCACATGGTAGTGCTGGTCGGCGTGGGCCACGCCAAAGTCGATGCTCACCCGGTTCAGAAAATTGGGCTCGGGCAGGCTCACGCCACAGCCCCGGAAATAGCCCGCCACATCGAACACCAGGCGGTAGGTGCCCACGCGCAGGTCGGCATGGTCGTAGAGCAGGCCGTCGGGGTTGCGGCCGTCCGCATCGAGCGCAAAGGCCTTCACCAGCGTGGCAGCCTCGCCCTCTGTGGTGTAGAGCGATACCCGCATGCCGGCGGCCGGCGTGCCGTGCATGGTGTCCAGTACGTGCGTGCTCAAGCCCATGGTCTGCGTCCTCCGGTTGAAGCCTCGGAGTGTATACAGTTTCCGGGCTTTGCGGCTATCATGCCCTGATGGACTCCACCACCACCGGCTTCATTGTTGAGACCCTGACCCGCTCCATCGTCGAGCACCGCCTGCAACCGGGCGCCAAGCTGGTGGAACAGACCCTGGCCGACCAGTTTGGCGTGTCGCGCACGCTGATCCGCCAAGCCCTGTTCAAACTCTCGCAAAACCGCTTGATCCGCATGGAGCCGGCACGCGGCGCCTTTGTGGCCGCGCCCTCGGTCGCCGAGGCACAGCAGGTGTTCGCGGTGCGGCGCATGCTGGAGGCCGGCATGGTCCAGGCCTTCATCCGCCAAGCCACGCCTGAGCACATTACCGCGCTGAAAGACCACATCCTGGAGGAAGAGGCCGCCGTGATGCGCGGCGATGTGTCGGGGCGCACCGTATTGCTGGGCGACTTCCATGTGCGCATGGCCCAGCTCATGGGCAACGAGGTGCTGGCCCATCTGCTGATGGACCTGCTCTCGCGCTGCGCACTGATCACGCTGATGTACCAGAGCGCCGGCGCCGCCGAGCACTCGCACGAAGAGCACCGCGCCATCGTTGACGCTCTGGAGGCACGCGACGAGGCACGCGCCTTGCTTCTGGTAGACGAACACCTGCAGAACGTGGAAGCCTCGCTCACCCTCCAGCCCTGATCCGCCGCACCATGCACCACTACGACTCCACCCAGCCCTACCCACGCGACCTGGTGGGCTATGGCCGCCACGTGCCCCACGCCCAGTGGCCCGGCGGCGCGCGCATTGCCGTGCAGTTCGTGCTGAATTACGAGGAAGGCGGCGAGAACAGTGTGCTGCACGGCGATGCCGGCTCCGAGCAATTCTTGTCCGAAATGTTCAACCCGGCCAGCTACCCCGAACGCCACATCAGCATGGAGGGCATCTACGAATACGGCTCGCGTGCTGGCGTATGGCGCATCCTGCGCACCTTCGAGCAGTGCGGCCTGCCGCTCACCGTGTTTGGTGTCGGCATGGCCCTGCAGCGCCACCCGGAACTGGCCACCGCATTGGTGGAGCTGGGCCACGAGATCGCCTGCCATGGCTGGCGCTGGATTCACTACCAGAATGTGGACGAAGCCACGGAGCGCGAACACATGCGCTTGGGGCTGGACGCCATCACCCAGCTCACCGGCCAACGGCCCCTGGGCTGGTACACCGGCCGCGACAGCCCGCGCACCCGGCGCCTGGTCGCCGACGATGGCGGCTTTGAATACGACAGCGACTATTACGGCGACGACCTGCCCTTCTGGATGCAGGTGCAACGAACCGATGGCACCGTGGTGCCCCAACTCATCGTGCCCTACACCCTGGACTGCAACGACATGCGCTTTGCCCTGCCCCAGGGCTATTCGCATGCCGACCCGTTCTACCAGTACATGAAGGACACCTTCGACGCACTCTACGCCGAGGGCGACCCCGCCGGCCTGAACCGCCCGGCCATGATGAGCATCGGCATGCACTGCCGCTTGCTGGGCCGCCCGGGGCGCATCACCGCCTTGCAGCGCTTTCTGGACCATATCGGGCGCCATGACCACGTCTGGGTGTGCCGGCGCCTGGACATTGCCCGGCACTGGAAGACCACCCACCCATTCACCGGCTGAACCGTTGGAAACCACCATGGCACTGACATTGGACCAACTCAACCAGGCTCCGCTGGAGGACGCCACACAGTGGCTGACCGGCCTGTACGAACACTCGCCCTGGATTGCCCGCGCCGCATTGGCCGAGCGTCCCTTTGCCAGCCTGGCCGCGCTCAAGCACGCCATGGTGGGCGTGCTGGCCGGCGCCGGCGTGGATGCGCAACTGGCGCTGATCCGTGCCCACCCCGAGCTGGCCGGCAAGGCCATGGTGGACAAGAGCCTCACCGCCGAGTCGACCCACGAGCAAAGCAAGGCCGGACTCACCCACTGCAGCCCCGAAGAATTTGCCACCCTGCAGCACCTCAACCAGGACTACAACGCCCGCTTTGGCTGGCCCTTCATCCTGGCCGTGCGCGGCCCGCGCGGCACGGGCCTGTCCCGCGCCGAGATCATCGCCACCTTCGAGCGGCGCCTGCACGGCCAGCCCGATGCCGAGCGCCAGGAGTGCATCCGCGCCATCCACCGCATTGCCGAGATCCGGCTGAACGACCTGTTTGGCTACACGCCGGCGCTGGGCAACCAGGTCTGGGACTGGCAGGAGGCCCTGGCAACCCACACCGACCCGGGCTACGCCGAACTCGGCCAACTCACCGTGACCTACCTCACCGAGGCCCACCGCGCCTGCGCCGCCCAGATCAGCACCGACATGCGCGCCGCCGGCTGCGACAGCGTACACATGGATGCCGTCGGCAATGTGGTCGGCCGCTATCAATCCGATAGCGCCTCACGCACGATCTACGAGGGCCAGCGCCCGATTTCACACAAGACGTTGCTGACCGGCAGCCATTTTGATACGGTGCGCAACGCCGGCAAGTACGATGGCCGTCTGGGCGTCTACGTGCCGCTGGCCTGCGTGCAGGCGCTGTCCCGGTCCGGCCGACGCCTGCCGTTCGATCTGGAGATCGTCGCCTTTGCCGAGGAAGAAGGCCAGCGCTACAAGGCAACCTTTCTGGGCTCCAGTGCCCTCACCGGCGAATTCGACCCCGCTTGGCTGGACCAGTTGGACGCGGACGGCATCCGCATGCGCGACGCCATGCAGCAGGCCGGTCTGCGTGTGGAGGACATCCCCGCCGTCCGCCGCAACCCGAGCGACTATCAAGCCTTTGTCGAGGTCCATATCGAGCAGGGCCCGGTGCTGCACGCGCTGGACCTGCCGCTGGGCGTGGTCACCTCCATCAACGCCTCGGTGCGCTACCTGGGCGAGGTTATCGGCGTGGCCAGCCATGCCGGCACCACGCCCATGGACCGCCGCTGTGATGCCGCCACCGCCGTGGCGGAGATTGCCCTGGCTGTGGAGCAACGTGCCGCACAGGACGCCGACTCAGTCGGCACCGTGGGCCAGTTGCAGGTGCCCAATGGTTCCATCAACGTGGTGCCGGGGCGCTGCCAGTTCTCGTTGGACCTGCGTGCGCCCAGCAACGCCCAGCGCGACCGCCTGGCAGAGGACGTGCTGGCCAGCGCCCAGGCCATCTGCGCGCGCCGCGGCGTGCGCCTGAACCTGACCGAGACCCTGCGCGCCAGCGCCGCACCCAGCCACCCCACCTGGCAGGCGCACTGGGAGCGCGCCGTGCAACACCTGGGCCTGCCCGTGCACCGCATGCCCAGCGGCGCCGGGCATGACGCCATGAAGCTGCACACCATCCTGCCGCAGGCCATGCTGTTTGTACGCGGGCAAAACGGCGGCATCAGCCACAACCCGCTGGAGTCCACCACCAGCGACGACATGCAACTGGCCGTAGAGGCCTTCCAGCAGTTGCTGGAGCAACTCGCAAACCCCACGCCATGAACACCTACGAACAACTCGACGCCTGGATCGACACCCACTTCGACGAGGAAGTGCGCTTCCTGCAGGAACTCATCCGCGTCCCCACCGACACGCCGCCCGGCAACAACGCACCGCATGCCCAGCGCACGGCTACCCTGCTGCAGGACTTTGGCTTTACCGCCGAACAACACCCCGTTCCCGAGGCCGAAGTGCGCGCCGCCGGCCTGCAAAGCATCACCAACCTGCTGGTGCGCCGCCGCTATGGCGAAGGGCGCACCGTGCTACTCAACGCCCACGGCGACGTGGTACCCCCCGGCGAAGGCTGGGAGCACGACCCCTATGGCGGTGCAGTGGAAGACGGCAAGATCTACGGCCGCGCCGCCGCCGTGAGCAAGAGCGACTTCGCCTCCTACACCTTCGCCGTGCGCGCGCTCGAATCCGTGGCCAAGCCCAGCCGCGGCAGCGTGGAGCTGCTGTTCACCTACGACGAGGAATTTGGCGGTGAACTGGGCCCGGCCTGGATGCTCCGGCACAAGCTCGTGCACCCGGACCTGATGGTCGCCGCTGGCTTCAGCTACCAGGTGGTCACGGCGCACAACGGCTGCCTGCAGATGGAAGTCACCGTGCACGGCAAGATGGCGCACGCCGCCATTCCCGCCACCGGCGTGGATGCCTTGCAGGCCACCACCACCATCCTGTCGGAGCTGTACCAGCAGAACACGCTGTACCAAGGCATCACCTCCACGGTGGCGGGCATCACCCACCCCTACCTCAACGTGGGCACCATCAGCGGCGGCACCAACACCAACGTCGTGCCCGGGCGCGTGAGCTTCAAGCTGGACCGCCGCATGATCCCCGAGGAGAATCCCACCGAGGTCGAAGCCGGCCTGCGCCAGCTGATCCAGAACACCGCTGCCAGCCTGCCCGGCATCACGGTGGAGATCAAACGCATCCTGCTGGCCCGCGCCTTGCAGCCCCTGCCCGGCAACCAGCCTTTGGTAGAGGCCATCCAGAAGCACGGCGAACAGGTCTTTGGCGAGCCCATTCCCGCCCTGGGCACGCCGCTGTACACCGATGTGCGCCTGTTCTGCGAGGCTGGCATTCCCGGCGTGATCTACGGTGCCGGCCCGCGCACGGTGCTGGAATCCCACGCCAAGCGCGCCGATGAGCGCCTGGACCTGCAGGACCTGCGCCGCGCCACCAAGGTGATGGCCCGCGCGCTTTGTGATCTGCTCGCCTGACCGCGCGCGCCATCCATGCCCTGGCACGCCCAGCTGTCGCTAGCCTACGCCCTGGAGGGCGGCCGCACCGTGGCACGCCACACGCACCAAGGGCCGTTGCGCGTGCTGCAAAGCCTGTACCCCGAGGGCGACGCCATCTGCCACAACGTGCTGGTGCACCCGCCCGGCGGCCTGGTCGGCGGCGACACGCTCGATGTGCGTGTGGCGGTCCAGTCCGGCGCACAGGCCCTGATCACCACGCCCGGCGCCACACGCTTCTACCGCAGTGAGGGAACGCTGGCGCTGCAGACCACTCACCTGCACCTGGAGCCCGACGCCCGCCTGGAATGGCTGCCGCTGGAGGCCATCTGCTACAGCGGCTGCCAGGCCGAGAACCGCCTGACCCTGGCGCTGGAGCCCGGCGCCGAACTGATGGGCTGGGACGTGACGGCCCTGGGCCTGCCCGGCGCCAACCAGCCCTTTGCGCAGGGCCGGCTGCAGCAGCACCTGGAGTTGCAAGGTGCCTGGCTGGAGCGCGGCCGCATCGCCGCGGACGACACCCGCCTGCTCGACGGCCCGGTTGGACTGGACGGCCAACGCTGCCTGGCCAGCCTGTTCTTTGCCTGCGGCTCCGCCCTGGGCCGTGAACGCCGCCAGCAAGCCCTGGACGCCGCACGCACCGTGCTGGACGCCCACCCCCTGGCCGCCACGGCCGGCGCCACCAGCCCCAACGCCCAGGTGGTGGTGGTGCGCGTGCTGGCACCACTGGTGGAGCCGGCGATGGACCTGCTGCGCGCCATACGCGCGGCCTGGCGCCAGACCCTATGGGCGCAATCGGCATCCAGCCCTCGCATTTGGTCCATGTAGTGCTATCATTTTGATAACAAGCGCATCCAGCCCCGGTGGGGCACGGATGCTGACGGCAAGATCCTGGAGCACCCCGTGCCAATCTGATGGCAACCCGCGACGACGACTTCTCGGACTGCTCCGCCCTGGTGGTGGACGGCAATCCAACGTCCCGCTCCATCCTGGTGAGTCAGTTGCGGGAGTTCGGAGTGGGCACGGTCATGCAGGCGGCACGCACTGCCGACGCCCGCCGCCATCTGGAGTACCGCGTCTTCGACTTCGTGCTGTGCGAGCTGCACTTTGCCGACGAATCCGCCTCTGGCCAGGACCTGCTGGACGATCTGCGGCGCAACCAATTGCTGCCCTACTCCACCATCTTCATCATGGTCACCGGCGAGGCCACCTACGCCCGCGTGGCCGAGGCCGCCGAATCAGCACTGGACGGTTACCTGCTCAAGCCGCACCGGGCCATCGACCTGGCGGAACGGCTGCTGCAGGCCAGGGTTCGCAAGATCTCGCTGCAAAGCATTTTTACCGCCATCGAGAACGAAGACTTTGAGGAGGCCGCCCGCCTGTGCATGGAGCGATTCGAGAGCAAGGGAAAATACTGGCTCTACGCCGCACGCGTGGGTGCGGAACTGCTGCTGCGGGTCGGGCGCCCCAACGACGCACAGCAGGTGTACCGCGCCATCGTTGCGGCCAAGACCCTGCCCTGGGCCCGGCTCGGCGTGGCACGGGCCCAGTTGGACGCCGGTCAGATCAGCCAGGCCACCAGCACGTTGGAAAACCTGATCAGCGAGGAGCCCAATTTCGTCGATGCCTACGACGTGATGGGCCGGGCCCAGTTTGAACTGGGTCGCCTGGACAAGGCGCTGGAAACCTACGCGATGGCGGCCCGGCTGACACCCGCCTCCATCACACGGCTGCAGAACCTGGCGATGATGAGTTACTACGCCGGCGACCACGTGGAGGCCGAAAAGCTGCTGGACCGCACGGCCCGCCGCGGCCTGGAATCCAAGATGTTTGACAGCCAATGCCTGGTGCTGCTGGCCTTCGCGCGCCTGGAAAGCGGCGACCGCAAGGGACTGCAGCGTTGCCAGGATGATTTCGGCCGCCTGCTGGAGAAAAGCCCCGATAGCCCACGCCTCAAGCGCCTGGCGGACATTGTGGCGGTGCTGCTGCTGATCCTGCAACAGCAGTTTGCCCAGGCGGTGGAGGCCGTGCGCAGCCTGTCTCGGACCGTCAGCAGCAGTGAGTTCGATTTCGAGTCCGCCAGCAATGTACTGGCATTGATGGCCCAACTGGCCACCAGGACCATCCAGTTGCAGGAGGTGGATTCCGCGGTGGAGACCATCGGCCTGCGCTTTTGCAGCAACCGCTCGCAGACGGAACTGCTCGCCGCCTGCGCGAAGGCGCACCCGCCGTATGCACAGCGCATGCAGACCTGCCAGGCCGAGGTACTGGCCATGGCCGAGGCCGCCATGGCGCTGAGCCTATCGGGAGACCCGGGCGCCGCCGTCAGCCAGCTCATGCTGCATGGCCGCACCACCCTGAACGCCCGGCTGATCGACAACGCCCACCAGGTGCTGCTCAAGCACGCCGGCAAGATCGCCAACGCTGCGGCGCTGGCCGCCGACCTGCAGGAACTGCGGGCCAAATTCGGCACCCAAAGTGCCAAGGCCGCAATGGGCGAGCAAAAACGCCAGTCCGGCGGCCTGGTGCTGCGCACCGGCGCGGCCGGACCCGGCAAGGCCACGCCGCCGCCTGCGCCCAACAGCCCCGGTTAAATAGCCACCAGTCGGCGCACGCCGTTGGCCTCCATGTCCTTGCCTGCGCCGCTGGCGATGACGGCGCCGCGTTCCATCACCACATAGCGGTCGGCCAGTTCCTGGGCAAAGTCGTAGTACTGCTCCACCAGCACGATGGCCATGTTGCCGCGGTCGGCCAGCATGCGGATCACGCGGCCGATGTCCTTGATGATGCTGGGCTGTATGCCCTCGGTCGGCTCATCCAGGATCAGCACGCGCGGCTGCGCCGCCAGCGCCCGCGCAATGGCCAGTTGCTGCTGCTGCCCGCCGGAGAGGTCACCGCCGCGGCGGCCCAGCATCTGCTGCAGCACGGGGAACAGCTCGAACAGCTCGGCCGGAATCGGTGTGCTGGCCGGTTTGTAGGCCAAGCCCATGCGCAGGTTCTCTTCCACCGTGAGGCGGCCAAAGATCTCGCGCCCCTGGGGCACAAAGCCCATGCCGGCCCGCGCGCGTTCGTAGGGCGTGGCCTTGTGGATGGGCTTGCCATCGAGTTCGATGGACCCGGTCTTGATCGGCACCAGGCCCATCAGCGACTTGAGCAACGTGGTCTTGCCGACGCCGTTGCGGCCCAGGATGACGGTGACCTCGCCCAGGCGGGCCTCGATGCTCACATCGCGCAGGATGTGCGAGCCACCGTAGTACTGGTTGATGTTTTTTACTGAAAGCATATGCAATTCCGTTCGGTCTGAGCCTGTCGAAGACCACGCACGCACTTCGACAAGCTCAGTGCGAACGGGCCTGAACCGCTATCTCCCCAAATAGACTTCAATCACCCGCTCATCGGTTTGCACCTGGTCCAGCGAGCCCTGGGCCAGCACGGCGCCATCGCACAACACGGTGACGATGTCGCTGATGGTGCGGATGAAGCCCATGTCGTGCTCCACCACCATCAGCGAATGCTTGCCCTTGAGCGAGAGAAACAGCTCGGCCGTGCGCTCGGTTTCCTCGTCGGTCATGCCGGCAACCGGCTCGTCGAGCAGCAGCAGTTTGGGGTCCTGCATCAGCAACATGCCGATCTCCAGCCACTGCTTCTGGCCGTGGCTGAGGTTTCCCGCCTGGCGCCCCACGCTGTCGGCCAGATGGATGGTGTGCAACACCTCCGCCAGCCGGTCGCTCTGGCCCGAATTCAAGCGAAAGAACATCGAGGACTTCACGCCCTTGTCGGTGTGCAGGGCCAGCTCCAGGTTCTCGAAGACCGTCAGCTGCTCGAACACCGTGGGCTTCTGGAACTTGCGGCCGATGCCCAGTTGTGCGATCTCCGGCTCGTTGTAGCGCAGCAGATCAATCGTGCTGCCGAAGAACACCGTTCCCGAGTCGGGCCGGGTCTTGCCGGTGATGATGTCCATCATCGTCGTCTTGCCCGCGCCATTGGGGCCGATGATGCAGCGCAGCTCACCGGGCGCAATGTCCAGCGAAAGACCGTTGATGGCCTTGAAGCCATCAAAGCTCACATGCACGTCTTCCAGGTAGAGGATGCGGCCGTGGGTGGTGTCCACCTCGCCGGCCTTCATCACGCGGCCAAAGCCGGCCGTACGGCCACCTGATTCGGTTTGCCCCACGCGCGCCGCCACCAGGGCCGCGTGATCGGAGACGCGCTTGGCGCCCTGCTCCATCAACTCGGGCGTCATGCCTTGGCTCCCTTGATCTTCTTCACGAGGCCCACCACCCCATCCGGCAGGAACAGCGTCACACCAATGAACAGCGCGCCGAGGAAGTACAGCCAGAATTCGGGATAGGTCACCGTGAGCCAGCTCTTGGCGCCGTTGACGATGAAGGCGCCCACAATCGGCCCGATCAGGGTGGCGCGTCCGCCCACTGCCGCCCAGATGGCGATCTCGATGCTGTTGGCCGGGCTCATCTCGCTGGGGTTGATGATGCCGACCTGCGGCACATACAGCGCGCCAGCCACGCCGCACATCATGGCCGACAGGGTCCAGATGGTGAGCTTATAGCCCAGGGGCGAATAGCCGCTGAACATGACGCGACTCTCCGCGTCGCGCACGGCCTGCAGCACGCGACCGAACTTGGCACCCACGAGCCAGCGACCGAGCAGGAAGAACAGCAACAGGGTCAGCGCCGTCAGCACAAACAGCACCATGCGCATGCTGGGGGTGGCGATGGGAATGTCCAGGATGCGCTTGAAATCGGTGAATCCGTTGTTGCCACCAAAGCCCGTCTCGTTGCGGAAGAACAGCAGCATCGCTGCAAAGGTCAGCGCCTGGGTGATGATGGAAAAGTACACGCCCTTGATGCGCGAGCGAAACGCAAAGTAGCCAAACACCAGGGCCACCAACCCGGGCACCGCCACCACCAGGATCAGCGTCGCGACAAAGCTGTCGCTCAAGGCCCAGTGCCAGGGCAGCGCCTTCCAGTCCAGGAACACCATGAAGTCCGGCAGCTTGCTCTTGTAGTTGCCGTCAAGACCAATCTGGCGCATCAGATACATGCCCATCGCATAACCGCCTAACGCGAAGAACAGTCCATGGCCCAGCGACAGGATGCCGGTGTAGCCCCAGATCAGGTCCATGGCCAGCGCACAGATGGCGTAGCACATGATCTTGGCCACCAGGCCAACAGCAAAGTCGCTCAGGTGCAGCGCGCTGCCGGCCGGCACCACGAGGTTGAGCACAGGAACGAGCGCGCACAGCACGGTGAGCGCAACGAGCCAGGCACTCCAGCCGGTGCGGCTGAGCAGTGGAGAGGGAGAGGGAAGTTTGACAGTGGTGCTCATGCTTCTGCGCTCCGGCCCTTCATGGCGAAGATGCCCTGGGGTCGCTTCTGGATAAAGATGACGATGAAGACCAGCACGGCAATCTTGGCCAGCACGGCGCCGGTCCAACCTTCCAGGAACTTGGCCAGCACACCCAGGCCCAGTGCCGCATACACGGTGCCGGCCAACTGCCCCACGCCGCCGAGCACCACCACCATGAAGGAATCCACGATGTAGCCCTGGCCCAGGTCGGGTCCCACATTGCCGACTTGGCTCAGCGCGCAGCCGGCCAGGCCCGCAATGCCGCTGCCCAGCGCAAAGGCATAGGTGTCGATGCGGGCGGTGTTGACGCCCATGCAGCTTGCGATGGGCCGGTTCTGCGTGACGCCGCGCACGAACAGGCCCAGCCGCGTCTTGCTGATCATGAACCACACACCGAACAGCACCGCAAAGGCGAAGCCCACGATCACCAGGCGGTTGTAGGGCAGGGACAGATTACCCAGAACCTGCACGCCGCCACTCATCCAGCTCGGGTTCTCCACGCCCACGTTCTGCGCGCCGAACAGCGTGCGCACCAGTTGCATCAGCATCAGGCTGATGCCCCAGGTGGCCAGCAGCGTCTCCAGCGGACGGCCGTAGAGGAATCGGATCACGCTGCGCTCCAGCGCCGCGCCCACCAGGGCCGACGTCAGGAACGCCACCGGCACCGAGGCCAGCAAATACCAGTCGAACGCGCCGGGCAGGTATTTCTGGAACAGGCCCTGCACCACATAGGTGGCATAGGCGCCGATCATCATCAGTTCACCATGGGCCATGTTGATCACGCCCATCAGGCCATAGGTGATGGCCAGGCCCAGCGCCACCAGCAGCAGGATGGAGCCCAGGCTGATGCCGCTGAATATGGCGCCCAGGCGGTCGCCCCAGGCCAGGCGCGATTCCACTTGGCGCAGGCTCAGTTCCAACCGGGATTTGACCTGTGCGTCGGTCTCGGTCTGCAGGCGCTCCACCAGCAAGGTCTTGGCAGTCGCTTGCGCGCTCTGACCCAGCAAGGCGGCGGCCTCCAGGCGCTTGGCGGTGTCGTCGCTACCCAGCAGCACAGCGGCGCGCAGTTGTTCCAGTTGGTTCTTGATGTCGGCCACCGTCTCCTGTGCGTAGGCCTTGTCGATCAGGGGCAGCTTGCTCTCGTCCGCTTCACCCTGCAGGGTCTTGACCGCGGCGCGGCGCACGGCCACGTCAGTGGAGAGCAATTGCAGGGCGGCCAGCGCGCCGTCCAGTTCACCGCGCATGCGGTTGTTGTTCATCACATCCTCGGCCGTGTCGGGCAATGCGGCCTCGGTCCCGGTGACCGGATCCACGGCCTTGCCATCTCGTGCAATCACCGGGCGCTCGGCCACGACTTTGACGGCGTCTTCGGCCAGTGCCTGGATGAAGGCAACAGTCTTCTCATCGGCCCCGGTGACGACGGCGCGCAGCGCGGCAATGCGTGCATCCCCTTCGCCCACGGCCATGGCCTTGGCCTGCTCGGCCGTGAGCGCATAGGCATTGCCGGCCAGGCACAGCATGGTCAGGCTGGCCATGGCCAGCCACAGCCCTTGCAAGATTCGGTTTGGCATGCGCCAGGTACTCCGCATGACGGTGGTGGTGTCGTTGAAAAGGGCCGCCATGCCCCGTCAGCCATGGCGGCCCACCCTCCCTGCCTTGAATGGCCTTGATTACTTGGTGACCGGCTCGTCGGGCTTCTTGTCGTTGCCTTCGATGTACGGAGACCAGGGCTTGGCCTTGACCGGGCCGGGTGTCTTCCACACCACATTGAACTGGCCGTCGGCCTTGACTTCGCCGATGAAGACCGACTTGTGCAAGTGATGGTTCTTCTCATCCATCTTGCTGACGATGCCGCTGGGTGCCTTGAAGGTCTGGCCGGCCATGGCGGCAATCACCTTGTCCACATCGGTGGACTTGGCCTTCTCCACCGCCTGCTTCCACATGTTGATGCCGATGTAGGTGGCCTCCATCGGGTCGTTGGTCAGCGGCTTGTCCTTGTGGCCGGCAATGTCGTGGGCCTTGGCGTAGTCGCTCCACTTCTTGATGAAGGCGGTGTTGTCGGGGTTCTTGATGGACATGAAGTAGTTCCAGGCGGCCAGGTGGCCGACCAGGGGCTTGGTGTCCACGCCGCGCAGCTCTTCCTCACCCACGGAGAAGGCCACCACCGGCACGTCCTTGGCCTTCAGGCCGGCGTTGCCCAGTTCCTTGTAGAACGGCACGTTGGAGTCGCCGTTGATGGTGGAGACCACGGCGGTCTTGCCACCGGCAGCGAACTTCTTCACATCGGCCACGATGGTCTGGTAGTCGCTGTGGCCAAAGGGCGTGTACTTCTCGTCGATGTCGCTGTCCTTGACGCCCTTGCTGTGCAGGTAGGCGCGCAGGATCTTGTTGGTGGTGCGGGGGTAGACGTAGTCGGTTCCCAGCAGCACCCAGCGCTTGGCGCCGCCGCCTTCCTTGCTCATCAGGTAGTCCACGGCCGGGATGGCCTGCTGGTTGGGCGCGGCACCGGTGTAGAACACGTTCTTGGACAGCTCTTCACCCTCGTACTGCACCGGGTAGAACAACAGGCCGTTGAGTTCCTCGACGACCGGCAGCACCGACTTGCGCGAAACCGAGGTCCAGCAACCGAAGATCACGGCGACCTTGTCTTGCGTGAGCAACTGCTTGGTCTTCTCGGCAAACAGCGGCCAGTTGGAGGCGGGGTCCACCACCACGGGTTCGAGCTTCTTGCCGAGCACGCCACCCTTGGCGTTGATTTCGTCGATGGCCATCAGCACCGTGTCCTTCAGCACGGTCTCGGAAATGGCCATGGTGCCGGACAGGCTGTGCAGCACGCCAACCTTGATGGTGTCGGCGGCCCAGGCGGGCAATGCGGTCAGCGTGGTGAGCGCGGCAGCGGCGGTGAGCGCCTTGAGTGCGAAGCGGCGGGAATTGGAGCGTTGCATGGATGTAAGACCTTCCGTAGTGAGTGTGTGAAACCAGCCTGTAACCTGCCTCGTTGCGCGCCGCAGTCCAGGGGAACACGGCGCTCTTGCAACGATGGCTTCACTGTAGGGAAGGCCCCTCTTTCGGCCAATACGCCAGGTGGCGTACGGGCTCGGCACCGGGGCGGCGCTGCAAGCCCCGCGCTACATCACCACATCCGACGGCACGCTCTTGGGTGCGCCCGCGGTGGCGGCACTGCCGGCTGCGGCCAGCATGGTGCAGATGATGGCCAGCCATTGCAGGCCGGTCAGATGCTCATCCAGCATGAGCAGACCCAGCAGGGCCGCCACCGCCGGCTCCATGCTGGTGAGGATGCCGAACACCTCCTGCGGTAGGCGCTTCAAGGCCACCATCTCCAGCGAGATCGGTATGGCACTGGACACTGCGGCCACCGCCACACCGAACAGCAGGACCGACGGCTGCAGCAGCGCCGTACCGGCCTGCCACACACCAAAGGGCACCACGGTGAGTGCTGCGACCGTCAGCCCCAAGGCCACGGAATGGCCGGCATGCAGATGGGCCACGCGCTTGCCGAACACGATGTAGGTGCCCCAGCACACCGCAGCGGCCAGCGCAAAGGCCACACCCAAGGGGTCCAGCGCGGCGGTGCCCTCACCCAGCGGCAACAACAGCCCCAGGCCCAGCACCGCCAGACCCAGCCACACAAAGTCCAGTGGCCGGCGCGAGGCAAACAGCGCCACCGCCATCGGGCCGGAAAATTCGATGGCCACCGCCACGCCAAAGGGGATGGTCTGCAGGGACAGGTAGAACAACAGATTCATGCCACCCAACGCCACGCCGTAACGCAGCAGCGCCGCCGCATCCCCGGCGCGCAGCGGCCAGCGCCAGGGCCGCCACAGCAGCAACACCAGCACGGCCGAGAAGCCCACACGCAAGGCGGTGGTGCCCAACGAACCCACGACGGGAAACAGTTGCTTGGCAAACGAGGTGCCAATGCCCAGGGCGGTGACGGAGCCGAGTACGGCCAGCAGGGGGAGCAAGGAAGCCAATCGATCAGAACGCATGCGCCGACGATAACCCAAGCGCCTCCCCGCGCTGGCCACGGGGCACCCGCGCTCATCCGCAATCGCCGCGGGGATGCTACTTTTTTTATAGCTGATTGCGCAGCATCTGCGAGGGCTGGAGCCCTGTTTACATCAGGTTGCATTTCCTCATCAAATTGACACAGCTTTGCCACCGACTCGGCGTATGCTGTTGCCCCTAATCAGGAGAGAACACCCATGAACCCAACGCCCGCCATGCCCGCGCTGGCCCCCCCCGGTGGTCCAGTGTCCGAAGCTGCCATTGCGCAACTGGTTGGACAGGTCTATGCCTCCGCCCCGCCCTCCGTGCGCAGCCGCCTGCTGGAACACCTGATCAAGCCGCTGGGCGTGTTGTCCCTGGCCGTGGTGGCCAACGGCATCTTTGCCAGCATCCGCTTTCGCAGCAACTGGCCCGAACTCAAGGTCCGCCTGGAAGACGTGCAATCCGTGCAACCGCGCGATGTGATCGCCCTCGTCCATTCCGTGCAACAGGTCAGCGTCCACGCGGTCGATGGCCTGGCCAATTTGCTCTCCAGTTCGCCGATGATGGCCGGCTCGGCCGCAGCCTCGGTGCTGATCACCGTGCTGCTGCAGCGCTCCCGCAACCGCCGCGCCGACGACGTGGAAGGGTAGGAACCACCGCTGGCGCGAGCCTCTACTTTGCTTGCTGCACCTGTGCCCTGAGCGCATTCAGCGCTTGCGGCAGGGTGTGCGCAGTGGGCAGGAAGTGGTCGATGGCGGCTCCCAGGGTGACGGCGCACACCATAGCCCCGGCCAGGGGCTTCCAGGTCAGGCGCACCGCCGTGCTGGCCCATCCCGCACGGGTGACGCGCACCGCTGCGCGGGCCGACGCATAGGAAAACGCCAACTCCACGGCCACAGCCAGCAACACATCCCAACCAAAATAGAGCAACACCAGGGAGCCGGCACCAAAGACCAGCGCGCAGGCAATCAGGAACAAACCCACCACTGGGACAACCACAATCGCCGCGTCGTCGCTGGCCGCCGCGGCTTCGACCGCGCTTCCCGCTGCTTCCACCACGCCATCGGGCACACCCGGCATATCGACGGCAAAGTCGCCGCTCGCACCACCCCCGCCAAAGTCGCCACCGCCGCCGCTGCGAATCGACGGCAATTCGACCTTGCCACCACCGCTATTGCCGACGACGTCCGGCAGATCCAAGCCTGACCAGTCCCCCCCATCCGCACCGTTGCGCGCCAACAATGCCTGCGCCCAGATGCGCAGGATGACCAGGTAGACCCCATAGCCGGCCCCGAGTGATACGAGGTAACGGACCGCCAGCGACTCCACCCCCAGCGCCGACTGCACCGCAGAGACGCCCCAGGTCACGGCCAGTGTGATCAGGCCGATCCAGACCCCATGCAGCCACAATATCCGTCGCTGTCGCAACCTCTGCGCAAACCCGGACTCCCATTGACGAACCGAACGCCAGTTGGCGAAAACACCGCTCACAGCCCCTCCCGTTACCCATCTGAAAATTGATTATGCAGAAGGCTAAGATGGCGGTCTTCCGGGGAGGGCTGCAGTGGAACGAGCTGACTTCATTCATCTGGTGCGGTTGAGCGAGCACGCCAGTGCCGACAACAGCCATGCCTACCGCCGCAGCGTGGCACTGTTTGCCGCACTGGGCTATCTGTGGGTGCTGGGTTGCCTGGTGCTGGCCGTGGCGCTGCTGGCCTGGGCCCTCGGCGCCATGGCCCATGGCCGCATCCGCGGCTACCACATCGCCCTCGTGATCACCGGAGCCGGTCTGCTGTGGACCAGCCTGCGTGCCCTGTGGTGCCGCCTGGAGCCCCCCACCGGCAAACCCCTGCCCCCCAGCGACGCACCGGGCCTGTTTGAAGCCCTGGAGCGCATCCGCAAGAAGATCAAGGGCCCCAAGATCGACCACGTGCTGATCGACGGCAGCTTCAACGCCAGCATCAGCCAAATTCCACGCTGGGGCCTGTTCGGCGGCGCCACCAACTACCTCACCATCGGCCTGCCGCTCTTGATGGCGCTGGACCGCCCGCGCTTCCTGTCGGTGATGGCGCATGAGTACGGCCACCTGCGCGGCGGCCACGGCCAGTTTGCCGCCTGGATCTACCGCACCCGCCAGAGCTGGATGAAGCTGGAACACGGCCTGCGCAACGACAGCGGCGTCATGGCCGCCGCCACCCAGGCGTTCCTGCGCTGGTACTTTCCCCGCTTCCTGGCCAAGACCTTCGCCCTGGCACGCCAGGACGAGTTCGAGGCAGACCGCATCGCCGGCAAACTGGTCGGGCGTGAGGCCGCCGGCGCCGCGCTGACCGAGATCGCCATCAAGGGCCAGTGGCTCGGCCAGCAGTTCTGGCCCCTGCACTGGAGCGCCGCGCGCACCAGCGCGCAGCCGGTAGGCCCCTTTGGCGCCATGCGCACCCTGCTGGCCCAGCCCGTGGACGCCGAGCTGGCCCGCGAGGCTCTGCGCCAGGCCCTGATCCAGCTCAGCGACGAAGACGACACCCACCCCGTACTGCGCGACCGCCTGGAGGCTCTGAAGGTCGCCAAACAACTACCCACCTGGTCCACACGCCCGGCGTTGGAACTACTGGGTACCAGCACCAATCGCTGGATCACCCACTTCGACCAGCAATGGTGCCGTGACAACGCGACCGACTGGAAGGCCCACCACGCCTACCTGCGCCGTGTACAGGTGGGCATCGACACCCTCACCGCCAGCTTGCGCCGCAACAACGCCGACGAGATGACGCAACTGGGTGACCTGCAGCGCCGCCTGGACCCCAAGGCCGACGTGCGTGCCACCTATGAACGCGCCCTGCAACTCACCCCCGGCCACGCCGGTGCGTTGCGTGGCCTCGCCCAGTGCCTGCCGGAAAGCGACGAGGCTGCGCGCCTGGACTGCCTGGGCCAGTTGGCGGACCTCAGCGCCGCCCACCGCTGGTGGGCCTGCCGCAGTGCCGTGCGCCTGCTGGAGGCCAGTGTGGCGCGTGGTCAAGGGGACGAGGCCGCCCTCAAACGCTGGCGCGAGCGCCTGAAAGAAGCCGACGAAGCCGAGAACCGTGCCTGGGCCGACCTGACCGAGACACCGTTCTTCCAGTCCATTTCCCGCCACGACCTCAACGACTTCGAGAAGGGCGAATTCCAGTCGGCCATGGCACGCTGCAAGCCCGTGAAGCGCGCCTGGCTGGTGCGCAAGACGTTGAAGGAGTTTGCCTACCGGCGCGCCTACCTGCTGTTTCTGGAGTTGCCCCACCTGGCCGACGAGGAACGCTACGCCCTGTGCCGCGGCCTGGAACAAAGCCTGGACCTGCCCGGCCCCGTGCTGGTGCTGTGGGCCGGACACGACCCCACGCTGGAAGACATCCAGCGCAACGCCTTCGACGCCGTCTATGTGCGTCCGCTAGGCTGAACGCCGGCTCCCGTGGGAACCGCCTACGCCGACCTGGGCAAGGTGGTGGCCAGAATGGTGTCGATGCCACTGGTGATGGAGATCAACTCCGAGGCCACCAGCGCAAACTCACGCCCGGCCGAGCCGGCCCGCGCCGCCACGATGCGGGCATTCACCGCCACCACCTGGGCCTGCTTGGAGATGGACTTGATTTCATCCATCGCGCCGTGCAGGTGGCGCTCCACCTGCTTGGCGTGGTTGCGTGCCTCCTGCTCATACAGCGACGTGATGCTGTTGAGCGTGGCCAGCAGCGGCGTGGTACTGGCCACCAACTCGTCCAGCAGCACCGGCAACTGATGGCGCCAGCCAGCCTCGATGCCGTGCAGCACACGTTGTGCCAGTTCGATGAAGCCGGAGATGACGCGATCACCCTTGGGCGGGCCAAAGTAGGCCTCGCGCAGGGCCGGGCTGGCCTGATCACCAGCATCCTTCAGGCCCTGGACCAGGGTGTGGTGGGCATCGCAAAACAGCGTGAGCGCATCCTGCGCGACCTGGGCGGCGTCGGGAGTACCGCGCGCGGCCAGCACGGCATACAGCACCACCCGTTGCGAGGTGAAGCGCCGCCGCCCCGACAGGTTGATCTGCGTGGCGAACACTTCGCCGGAGGGCACACCGGTGCGGGCCGGTGTGGCGGTTGGTGTGCGTTCGATGACGGCGTGTTGCATGCGGTCCTCCCTTTCACAGTGTTGACACGGAAATCACGCCCTGTCCGCTGGAGGCCCCGCCAGTGGCGAAGCGGTCCAACAGCTCCGACAGCGGCATGGGGCGGTCCAGCAGATAACCCTGGATCAGGCGGCAGCCCGATTGCTGCAACACATCAAGCTGCGGCACCGTCTCCACGCCTTCGGCAATCACCTCCAACTCCATGTGCCGGCCCAGGTCGAGAATGGTCTTGACGATGGCGCGGTCGTTGCGCTGCTGCGGCAGCTCGCGCACAAAGGAGCGGTCGATCTTGAGCGAGGAAATCGGCAGGTTCTTCAGCAGCGCCAGGGAGGAGTGGCCCATGCCAAAGTCGTCCAGGCTGATGCCAAATCCCAGTTGGCGGATGGCCCGCATCACGGGTATCACCTGGTCCGGCCGTGCCATCAGCATGCCCTCGGTCAGCTCCAGGGTCAGGCAGCGCGGGTCCAGTTCCAGGGCCGCCACCTGGCTCAGCAGTTCGGTGGGCAGGCTGGCGCTGGCGAATTCGGATGCGGCCATGTTCACATGCACGGTGATGTCACCCAGGTTGGCCGCACGCAGGGTGGCCAGGTCGCGGCAGGCTTGGGCCACCACCCATTTGCCGATCTGCACGATAAGGTGGCTCTGCTCGGCGATCGGAATGAACACATCCGGCGGCACCGGCGTGCCGTCTGGCCGACGCCAGCGCAGCAGGGCCTCCACGCCATGCAGGCGCCGACGTTCCGTGTCGAAGATGGGCTGGTAGACCAGGTGCAGTGCGTTGCTGTGCAGGGCGTGGTGCAGGTCGGTCTCCAGCGCCAGGCGCGAGGCGATGAAGGACTGGTGCTGGGCCAGTGCATCGGAGCTGGTCGTGGGCAGGAAATGGCAGCCATTGCGCCCGTTGGCCTTGATACGGTACATGGCGGCATCGGCGCTGTGCAGCAGTTCCGGGCAGTTGCGTCCGCAGTGAGGAAAGGTGCTGATACCCACGCTGGCCGATACCGTGAGCTCCACGCCTTCGTAGGAGAACGGCGCACGCGCCGCCTCCACCATGCGCTCGCCCAGGGCGGTGGCCTCTTCGACCGACGCGCAGTGGAACAGCATGGCAAATTCGTCGCCACCCAGGCGCCCCACACTGGCGCCGGCGGGCGCCAGTGCGAGCAAGCGCTGGCCAAAGGCGCGCAGCACCAGGTTGCCCGCCTCGTGGCCAAAGGCGTCGTTGATCGGCTTGAAACGGTCCAGATCGATGAAGGCCAGGTGGAAGCTGCCATGCTGCGCATCGGCCGCCTCGCAGGCCTGGCCCAGCAACGCGTGGAAGTGGCTGCGGTTGGACAGGCCGGTGAGCTCATCCACTTCGGCCAGGTAGCGGATGGCAGCCTGCTCCTCCAGACGCTGCGCCATCTGGGCGATGAGCGCACCAATGGTGGCCGACAACCGCGGCAGTTGCGCCTCCTGCTGGCGCGACAAACAGCTGTAAAACTCCAGCACGCCGGGGCTGTGCGTATGCCCGTCGCCGGACACATAGGTCACCGGGAACACGTAGCCGGACCAGAGACGGCATTCGCGGTCGCTGGTGCGCTGCGCAAAGCGCTGGTCGTTGACCATGTCTTCCACCCAATCGGGCTGGCCGCTGCGCCAAACACTGCCGACCAGGCCCTCGCCCGCCGCCAGGGTCATGGTCGCGCTCTCACGCCCGAAGGAGGCCAAATCCAGCTCTGGCTGGTGCCAGAAGTACTTGCAGGCCAAACGCGGCTCGCCACCGCTCGGTGCTGTCTCCACGGCCCAGTAGGCGCCCCAGTCCCAGCCCAGGTTCTTGCAGATCAATTGGATGACGTTGGTGATGGCGTCACCCAGCGGGTGTGAGCCACCCAGGAATTCGGTCAGCTCAAAGCCCAGGCGCTCGCGCATGCTGGCGTGCTTCATGGCGGTGATGTCGGTGAGGATGCCAGACTGCACTGTCGACGGCGCCCAGCCGGCCGGCAGGCGTTTCATGCGCAGCCAGTGCATGCCGTCGCGTGCACCGATGACGCGAAAGTCCATCAAGGCCTCGGGCGCCGCGTCCCGCGCACCGAACTGAGACACCAGGGGCAGCAGGTCATCCGCCACCACGTAGGTGAAGCAGGCATCCAGGCGCGCGTGGCAGCCCGGCTCCACGTGCAGGTACTGTGCCGCCATGTCGGACAGCACGATCTGCGCGCTGTCCGGGTCGTACCACCAGCGGCCAAAACCGGCCGCCGCTTCCAGCGCCAGCGCGGGCGTTCCGTATTGCATGGCCTGGGCCAGGCTGGGGGACACGCCCTGCGGTGGGACTGCCAAGGCGAGGGGTCCGCTGTGGTGGTTCATGGTGGCTAACGATCGTGACTACCACCGGAAACAGCATTTTGCGTGCCACACGAAATGACACGAATCAAGGCCGACAATCCGTACAAACCCTCAATGCAGTCCGCTTTTGGTGCGCGATGGGCCGTTCTGGTGCCAGTTGGAGGTCTTGTAAACTGGGAAAACCTGACCATAAAGTTGGCCAAGCATGGATGCCACGGATCTCGTCAAACTGCCGTTCAGTATTTTTTCAACCGATGACATAGACCCTCGTGATCGCTGGGCGATATGGCAAGACAGCATTTCGACGATCTTCGACGTGGCCCCGGTTGCCGGATACGACGCGACCTTTGCGGCGTCGGTACACGCCCACCTTTTGCAAACACTGGTGTTTGGCGATACGCATTTCACCGCCCAAACATTCGACCGTTCGCCTTTGAAGATCGCGCGAGATGGTCTCGACCATTTTTTGATACAGATATACCTCAACGGCGGTTATGCCGGTGAAGTCGGACGGAACAAGGTGGATGTGCGTCCTGGCGATGTTTGCATCCTGGACCTCGGTCAGACTCTAACCACCCAAAGCACCGCGTCACGAACGCTCAGCCTGGTCATTCCGCGCGATACGCTGGAGGCAACCCTACCCGGAGCAAGCTTGCTGCACGGCTCGGTGCTGCGACGGGAAAGCGGGCTCGGCATGCTGCTAGGAGACCATCTGAAGTCGTTGTTCTGCCGCTTGCCAACAGTGCCCCAAGCGGACGCCGTTCTCATACAGGACACGGTGTTGCAGATGGTCTCCGCCTGCTTTCGGCCCACAGTTGCATCGCTAACGCAGGCAAGGGCCCCGATTGAAGCGGTCACCCAAGCCAAGATCATGCGTTACATTGAAGACAATCTTGCCAAATTCACCTTGGCACCGCAGTCGATCAGCCGCGCGCTCGGCATATCGCGCACAACACTCTATCGGTTGTTTGAGCAAATCGGAGGCGTCACTTCCTATATCCAGCGACGCCGCGTAACGCGAGCCTATGCTGCGCTGATTCATCCTGCGAATCGCCTGCGCCGCATCTATGACATTGGTTTTGACCTGGGTTTTGCCAGCGAAGGCCATTTCAGCCGCTCTGTCCGCAAAGCATACGGCTTCACTCCCAGTGATATTCGAGCGATGTCACTCACCTCACGTTCACTTTTACCTTACGGGAATGGGCCTCAGGGAGTTGCCAAAGATGACTACACCCATTGGATTATGTTGAGCCGACAAACCCAGATCCCGGAGTTGCGGTACTAGCCAGGAATCGGCTTCTAAACAGGTCGGCTTGGCGCCTCCCGCGTATCGCCTGTGCACCAAAATCCCAAGCTCTTTGTTCGAGTATCCCAATCTGGGCGGCAATGCCTCCAACGGTGCCTTATGGGTTCAATTCACGTTTTTTCCTCACTATGATCGCGCAGCTTTGCGATTAGATCGTGCGACTGGCGGTTCCAGTCGACGGCGTCACGTTCAGCGACAGGGAACCCCATGAAAAAAATCATTTGCGTAGTAGCGCTTGTAACCGCCACAGTGTCGGCGGCCTGGGCAGAAGACAAGCCTGGAGAGGCTCCTCACTGGACATACACCGGCCCCACAGGCGCGGTGAAATGGGGCGAAATGCAAAAGGACTTTGCGACCTGCAAATTGGGCAAAAAACAATCCCCCATTGATATCAAAGGTGCAAAGAAAGGCAACCTGCCGGCCATCGCTTTCAACTACAGCCCAAGTGCCGCTGAGGTGGTGAACAACGGTCACACGATTCAGATCAATCTGGTGACCGGTGGCAACGTGAAGGTGGCGTCCGGGGACTACAAATTACTTCAATTTCACTTCCACACGCCGAGCGAAGAACAGGTCAACGGCAAGCCCTACCCCTTGGTGGCGCACTTGGTGCACAAGAGTGCTGCCAACAACCTGGCCGTGGTGGCCGTTCTGTTCAAGGAAGGAAAGAAGAACGAAACCCTTGAAAAAGTGTTTGCCGCCATGCCAACCAAGAAGGGTGGCAAGGCCAATCTCAGCACGGAAATCAATGTGGCAGATCTTCTACCTGTCAAGCAATCGTATTGGGCCTTTGAAGGATCGCTAACCACGCCCCCTTGCAGCGAGGAAGTCCAATGGCACGTTTTGAAAGACCCCGTGGAATTGTCCAGGGGGCAGTTGGCTGCATTCAGGAAGCTCTACCCTATGAATGCCCGACCCGTTCAACCACTGAACGGACGCACGCTGCAAGAAAGCTCATGACCACCAGCAGTAACTGCGATCACAGAAAACTGGGCCCCATTTAACCAGTGCTACGTGGGACTGGCCTCTGGGTATTCCTGAGTACGCAAGAGTTGTATCTGAAGAGAGACCGACCCCAAAGGGACTAAACACAATGAAAAAGACCTACTTATACAGAATGTCGGAATATGCCCGAGCACTCAGCGCCGTGGCGTTGGTACTCGGCGTTTCAGCCGCGGGTGCGGCGAGTATTTTTGCCGTTCCAGACGCGACCAAAGCTCGGACTTTGTCACTGCCGCAAACGGGCGTGCGGCAGGTAGTATTCAACTCTGCCGCCCTGACAGATCTCAAGCCAGGTGGAGTTTCACAATTCGCTACCAGCGACGGCCAGGTGCTGGATATTCGATGGTCACATTCCTTTGACCACTCTTCCGGCAATGTGACCTGGGTCGGCGACGTGGCGCCCTTTGACCAACTGAATCGGGCTGCACTGACCTTCTTTGACGGAGGTATAACCGGCACGATTGTTGTCGGCGCGCGCCAATGGGAGGTCAGCACCCATGGCGGAGGCACCTGGGTGACCGATTTTCAAGCGGCCGGCATCAAGATTTTGGGCGCAGGCGACGACGTTAAACAGGCGCCTGGATTCGCTCCGCTAGGAGCCAAAGTAACGCCGCAAAGCACAACGGTGCTGCCGCGAACCTCGGCGGCGCAGTTGGTTCCTGCGCAACCAGTGGCGGCTGCCATGCGTGATTTCCCCCGAGCGACCATCGCAGCCGCAGACGCTGTATCCACCGTTGATGTGCTCATGGTCGCCACCACGGAACTGGTGGCCGTCTACGGAAGCGAGGCCGCGACGCGGGCCGTGATGGACCGATTGATCGCATTCAACAACCAGGTGTATCTGGACAGTGGCATCACCAACCTGCGGTTGAATTTGGCATCTTTCATTACCCTAGCGGGGACGCAAGGGATGAAAATTGAGGAGATTCTCAACGGTTACAACCCTGCGCGTCCCGAGTACATCAAGACTTCGAATATCGCCGAGATGCGTGAGCAGACCGGCGCGGACTTGGTTGCCATTCTGATTCCCCAGGACTCGGTATTGAACGGGGGGCATTGTGGCTCTGCCAATTTACCAATGCTGCAACGGGATCTCGCGACCCAGTCTCACGAAATGCTGTCTGTTACCGCCAGTGGCCCTGCCGTTCGCGGCACCGAGTTCAAGTGTGGCGAAGACGCCGTGTTTGTCCATGAGCTTGGGCACAATTTTGGCCTCATGCACGACCGCGACACGCTGATTAAGCAGGGTGCGCCGCTCGAAACGCAAAACTTGGCTGGCGGAAATGTCGGCTCCTATGCCTACGGCTTTGGCTATGGTGTGGCCGGAAAATTTTGCGACATCATGTGCTATTCGCAGAATTTTGGATTGCCCGGGCCGGGCAACCTGACCTCCGACGGCTTTATCACCAGTCGCCCGATCTTTTCCAACCCGCTCAAGGTCATGCCAAGTGGCGACGCGGCAGGCGTCTCGGTCGACGATCCCAGAAGCGCCAATGCGGCTTTGGCCCTCACCAACGCGGCACCCAAGGTCGCGGCCTATCGAACACCCCGTGTCGCCGCCAACGGATCGAATGTTCAAGCACAGGATGCGGCGGCCAAGCAGTTTTATATTCAAAGCGGTGTATGGCTCAATCCCAGCGAACCGGGGCGTGCCTTCTTCATCGAGATAAATGGGGATCGGGTCTTGCTCTCCGGCTACCACTACGGCAGCGATGGCAAGGCGACTTGGTTTTTTGCCGCCGGAGTATTGAGCAACAATGCCATGAGCGCAACCATGCAAATGTATGCAGGCGGTCCAGATGGACAGTCGATAGTGGCCGGTGCATTCAAGGCCCCCGTCTCGACTGCTTCGATAGGCACGCTCACCCTGAGCTTCGATGAACCCGACAGCGCAACCTTGGTCTGGCCCGGCGGAACAACTGCGCTGGTACGCGCAAACTTTGAGGACGGCCACGACAACACCACGGAATCAACGGCTCCGTACCAGGCACTGGGTGATTCTGGATTTTGGGTAAACCCCAATGAAAGTGGCCGCGGATTTGCAATCGAAATTCAAGGGGACACGATCATGATCGCCGCCAATTGGTATGACGGCACCGGCAACCCAACGTGGTACCTAGGCAATGGCAAGTTGTCCAGCTTCAAGCAATTCCAAGGGCAATGGCAAAGTTTCGCCAATGGGCAGACACCGGGTGCGCCTTACCAAGCGCCAACTCTAACCAATGCGAACGTTGCGGGAATGGTCATTGACTTCAGCTCCCCCACCGACGCAAAAATGACGCTTCCCAACGGGCAGATCGTCGCCATCACCCGATTCAAGTTCTAAGTACAAATCGGAATTGCTTTCGTCTACCCCTCGAACTGCGGGTGCAGTTGCCGGATGCGCGTCATGGCCATGCCGGCGGCGGCGGTGCGCGTCTCCACGCCGAGCTTGACGAAGACGCGCTCCAGGTGCTTCTTCACCGTCATCGGGCTGGAGCCCAGGATGTCGCCGATGTCCTTGTTGGTCTTGCCCTTGACCACCCAATACAGCACCTCGGCCTCCTTCGCGGTGAGCTTGAAGGCCAGGCTCATGGACTCAATGACAGCGCTGTCGGACACCTCGCGCATCACGATCAGCCACTCGCCATCCTCCGCGCCGGCCTCGCCGTCACCCAGTTGCTGGTGCAGGCGAAAGCTCAAGCGCGTGGCGCCGCGCTCAACGGTCAGGCGCGGCGGCTCGCCGGGGTGGACGGCCACGTGCCGCAAGCAGCGCTGCAGCCACTGCGTGACCGCCTCGGGCGTGGTGCGCGTGGCCTCACCGAAATAGCGCTCTAGCAGCGCGCGCGCCAGTGGGGTCTGCCACATCAGCGCACCATCGCTGGCACGCACGGTGATGGTGGCGTAGCCGAAGGCGTCCAACGCGTTGCGCGTCTGGCGGCGCTCGCGCGCGCCGCGCAGGTGCACCTGCATGCGGGCCAGCACTTCCTTGGGTTTGATGGGCTTGGTCACGTAGTCCACACCGCCGGACTCCAACGCGGCCACCAGATACTCCGTTTCAGTCAGGCCCGTCATGAAGACGATGGGGATGTGCGCCGTGCCGGCCTGTGCCTTGAGCCGGCGCGCCACCTCAAAGCCGTCCATGCCGGGCATCATGGCATCGAGCAACACGATGTCGGGCACGGCCTGCGCGGCGCGCGCCAGGGCGGCCTCGCCCGAGGTGGCCAGCAGCACGGTGTAGCCGGATTCGTCCAGCGCATCGTGCAACACGGCCAGGTTGTCGGGCACGTCGTCCACGATCAGCACCACGTCGCTGTTGGCGCGGTCCAGGGTTGTGGCCAGCGATGGCGCGTCAGCAGGCATGGTTGGCATCCAATTCGCGTTGTATGTGGCCCAGCATGGTCTCAAACTGGAACTGGCGGGCCAGCTCCATCAAGGTGTGCACAAAGGCTTGCGTGGCCGGTTGCGCGGCCACCATGGCATTAAGCTGGTTCACGACGCCACGAAAGTACCCCAGGCGGGCCAGTTCCTGTAAGGCGAGCAGGTCAGCCCGCGACGGGATGGCGTGCGCGCCGGATACCCCGGCCGTCGCAACTGAGGTGGCGGCCGCCAACGGCGCTGGCGGCACATCCACCCACTGCAGGTGCAGGCGCCGCTCCAGCCAATCCAGCAGTTCGGAATGGCGCAGGGGTTTGAGGATGAAGTCTTCCGGCGCGATACCCAGCGGGTTGTCCACGCGCCGCTCAAAGGCATTGGCCGAGACGATGGCCACCTGCGGCTGGCGTCCAGCCAAGACGCGGATGCGGCGCAGCGTCTCCCAGCCGTCGATGCCGGGCATGGCCAGATCCAGCAGCACCACGTCGGGAGCCCAGCCGGTGGCCAGCAGGTCGAGCGCGTCGTGCCCGCTGGCGGCGGTGCGCAGCACAAAGCCCAGCGGCTCCAGCAGGTTGACCAGCAGGCCGCGGTCGGCCTCTTCGTTGTCCACCACCAGTACGCTACGGCGCATGCCGGCGTAGGCGTGGCGCGTGCGAGGGGGTGCGGGCACCGTGGCGGCGGCACTGGGCTCCTGGCGCAGCTCGGGCAGGAACAGGCGCACCCTGAACACCGAGCCCTGGCCCGGTTCGCTGCTGACACTGAGCTCGCCACCCATCAGGTCGGTCAGCATCTTGGCAATGGTCAGCCCCAGGCCCGAGCCCGATGCGGCGGAGGCCGCGCTGGCCGCGCGGGCAAACGGGTCGAAGATGTGGTCCAGCTCTTGCGCCGCCATGCCGGGGCCGGTGTCGTGCACCTCAATCTGCGCCATCTCACGCGCATGGCGCACCACAAAGCGCACGCTGCCCTGCTGGGTGAATTTGATGGCGTTGCCCAGCAGATTGATGATGATCTGACGCACGCGCTTCTCGTCGGCGCGCACCCACTCGGGCAGGCTGCCCTGCACCTCGAAGCGAAACGCCAGCCCCTTGGCCGCGGCCTGCAACTCGAACAGGCTGGCGATCTCGTACAGGCCGTTGGCGAACTGCATGGGCTTGACCGCCAGCGTGAGCTTGCCGGCCTCGATGTGGGCCAGGTCCAGCGTGCCCTCAATCAGCGAGAGCAGGTGCTCACCCCCGCGCTTGATGACGCTGACCGCCTGTTTGCGGTGTGGAGGGATGGCGGCGTCCTCCCCCATCAGCTGCGCATAGCCCAGGATGCTGTTGAGCGGCGTGCGCAGTTCGTGGCTGATGGCGCTGATGTAGCGGCTCTTGGCCTGGTTGGCCTGCTCGGCCTGCTGCTTGGCGCGCTCGGCGGCGGCGGTGGCGGCCTGCAGGGCCTGGTCGGTCTGGCGGTGGGACTCGATCTCCTGCATCAGCAGATGGGTCTGGCGGTTGGACTCCTCCTGCGCCACCTGACGGCTCTTGTGCGCCAGCACCAGCCACCAGGCCACGATGCCGCCCAGCAGCAGCAGCGCCATGTAGGCCCTGAAGAAGCCGGAGCGCAGCGCCTGCTGCAGCAGCGCCTGACCACCCGTGGCTTCGTTCAGGGCGTCGAGCTCCTGGCGGTAAAACATGCCGAACACCGTGGCCAGCAGCGGCGTGATGATGAGCATGAGCAGGATGAAATGGCCCAGGCCCGTGTCCAGATAGGGCCAGACCCGCCGGGGCAGCAGCCAGCGCAGCGCGCCGGACCACTGGGCCGACAAGGCGGCCTGGGGCTTGCACAGGTCGCCACAGCGCGCGTCCAGCGTGCAGCACAGTGAGCAGATGGGGCCGCGGTAGGCCGGGCAATGGGCCATGTCGGGACCTTCGTACTCGCGTTCGCAGATGACGCAACGCAACGCGGCGTGGTGCATGCCCGTTCGGGCTGAGCCCGTCGAAGCCCCTGCAGGCCCTTCGACAGGCTCAGGGCGAACGGCAGCTGTTGACTGGCGCGCAATGTAGTAACGCCCACGCGTCACCCACGCCAACGCGGGCGCAGCCAGAAAAGCCGTCACCAGCGCCACCAGGGCCGAAAACGCCTTGGCATCGGCACCAAACGCCCCCAGGTAGGCCGCCACGGACAGGGCCGAGGCCAGCGCCATGGAGCCGACGCCGACCGGGTTGATGTCATACAGGTGGGCGCGCTTGAACTCGATGCCCTTGGGCGACAGACCCAGCGGCTTGTTCACCACCAGGTCGGCCACCACGGTCATGATCCAGGCGATGGCGATATTGGAGTACAGGCCTAGCACGTCGCCCAGGGCACGGAACACGTTCATCTCCATCAGCATGAAGGCGATCAGCGTGTTGAACAGCACCCACACCACCCGCCCGGGGTGGCTGTGCGTGAGACGCGAGAAGAAATTGCTCCAGGCCAGGGAACCGGCGTAGGCGTTGGTGACGTTGATCTTGAGCTGCGACACCACCACGAAGACGGCCGTTGCCGCCACCGCCCAGCGCAGCGCGGGGAACACGTACTCATAGGCCGCCAGGTACATCTGGTTCGGGTCTACCGCGCGCTCGGCCGGCACGCTGTGGCTGATGGCCAGGTACGCCAGCAGCGCGCCACCCAGCATCTTGGCCACACCCAGCACCACCCAGCCCGGCCCGCCTAGCAGCACGCACAGCCACCAGCGCCGGCGGTTCTGCGCGGTCTGCGCCGGCATGAAACGCAGGTAGTCGGCCTGCTCGCCCATCTGGGTGATGAGCGCAATGCCCACGGTCAACGCAGCACCAAACAAGTGCACATCAAACACGCCACCGATGCCGAACTCACCACCATAGTGCGCGATGCCATCGAAGGCCGTGGGGTTGCGCACCAGCACGAAGCCAAAGGGCAACACCAGCATCAGGAGCCACAGCGGCTGTGTCCATACCTGCAGGCGGCTGATGGCCGACACCCCGTGCGTGACCAGCGGGATCACCACCAGGGCGCACAGCAGGTAGCCCCAGCTCGGTGGAATGTCCAGCGCCAGCTCCAGCGCATAGGCCATGATGGCCGCCTCCAGCGCAAAGAAGATGAAGGTGAACGACGCATAGATCAGCGAGGTGATGGTGGAGCCGATGTAGCCAAAGCCCGCTCCACGCGTGAGCAGGTCCATGTCCAGCCCGTAGCGCGAGGCGTAGACGCTGATCGGCCAGCCGGCCAGAAAGATCACCAGCCCGGTCACCAGGATGGCCCAGAAGGCGTTGACGAAGCCGTACTGCACCAGCAAGGTGGCGCCCACGGCTTCCAGCACCAGGAAGGAGGCCGCGCCAAACGCGGTGTTGGCCACCCGCCATTCGGACCACTTGCGAAAACGCTGGGGCGTGTAGCGCAGGGCGTAGTCTTCCATGGTCTCGCTGACCACCCAGTTGTTGTAGTCGCGGCGAATCTTCACCACGCGCTGCAGCGGCGCATCGGGCTCGGATGGCGTCATGGCGGGATTCGGAATGGGTGTCTGCACACCGTGGCGGTGCAGGTTCCATGCCATGCCTGCGGCCTTTGGCGTATGGCCCCGAAACGGGGCACACTTATTGCTGAATGAAGGCCAAAATCGGCCCTCTACTGACCCGAGCCAACCCACCATGGAACTCACGCCCCGAGAGAAAGACAAGCTGCTGATCTTCACCGCCGCCCTGCTGGCCGAGCGGCGCAAGGCCCGCGGCCTGAAGCTGAACTACCCCGAAGCCGTGGCCCTGATCAGCGCCGCCGTGATGGAAGGCGCCCGCGACGGCAAGACCGTGGCCCAGTTGATGAGCGAGGGCCGCACGGTGCTGACCCGCGCCGATGTAATGGACGGCATCGCCGAGATGCTGCCCGACATCCAGGTGGAAGCCACCTTCCCCGACGGCACCAAACTGGTCACCGTGCACCAACCCATCGTCTGAGCCCTACCCACAGGAGTCCCCATGCGCAACCGGCTTTTCAACGCTATCGTTTTGCTAGCTGCCTACGCAGTATCCACGAGGGCTAGCGCCCATATTGGCTCTCATGACCTGGTTCAAACCGGGTTCTGGACCGGCTTCGCCCACCCGCTGACCGGGCTGGACCACTTGGCTGCGATGGTCAGCGTGGGGCTGTGGAGCGCGCTGAGCGCACGCCGCGCCGGGCCCGAGCTGCTATGGGGGCCACTCGGCTTTGCCGGCCTGCTGCTGGCGGGTGCCGTGCTGGGTCTAGAAGGCGTGGCACTGCCGGCGGTGGAACCCATGATTGCCGCTTCGCTTCTGGTGCTGGGTCTGCTGGTGGTGACCCGCCAGCGCCTGCCGGGCGTGGCTGCGGCGGCGCTGGTCGGCGCCTTTGCCGTCTTCCACGGCGTGGCGCACGGTACCGAGTTGGCCGGCGCTGGCCAGGCGTGGCACACGCTGGCCGGCATGCTGGCAGCCACCGCCACGCTGCATGCAACTGGCCTAGGCTTGGGCTGGGCCTTGCGCTCGGCCAACGCGTGGCTGCCGCGTATCGCCGGTGGCACCGTTGCTGTATTCGGCGGCGCCTTGCTGCTGCAACTGGCCTGATGGAGGGACAGCACATGATCCCTGGCGAAATCCTTACCGATGACGGCGAACACGCCCTCAACACCGGACGGCGCACGCTGACGCTGGTCGTGCAGAACACGGCCGACCGGCCGATCCAGGTCGGCTCGCACTACCACTTTGCCGAAACCAATGGCGCGCTGGGCTTTGACCGTGCGGCCGCCCAGGGCATGCGGCTGAACATCGCCTCCGGCTCGGCCGTGCGCTTCGAGCCCGGCCAGCAACGCACGGTGGAGTTGGTGGACTTTGCCGGTGACCGTGTGATTTACGGCTTTCGCGGTTTGGTGCAGGGAGCGCTTTAAACCCGTTCGGGCTGAGCCTGTCGAAGCCCTTTGCGCAGCGTATCGCCAGCCCTTCGACAGGCTCAGGGCGAACGGAAAGTGAGTTGTATGGCAACGATTGGACGCCGCGCCTACGCGGAAATCTTTGGCCCCACCGTCGGCGACCGGGTACGCCTGGCCGACACCGGCCTGCTGATCGAGGTGGAGAAGGACTACACCCTGCTTGCCGGCAGCTACGGCGAGGAGGTGAAATTCGGCGGCGGCAAGACCATCCGCGACGGCATGGCGCAATCGCAGCGCACGAGAGCAGAGGGCGCGGTTGACTGCGTGATGACCAACGCGCTAATCCTGGATCACTGGGGCATCGTCAAGGCCGACATTGGTTTGAAGGGCGGACGCATCGTGGCCATCGGCAAGGCCGGCAACCCGGACACGCAGCCGGGCGTGGACATCATCATCGGCCCCGGCACCGAAGTCATCAGTTGCGAGGGCAATATCGTCACCGCCGGCGGCATTGACAGCCACATCCACTTCATCTGCCCGCAGCAGATCGACGAGTCCCTGGCCAGCGGCGTGACCACCATGCTGGGCGGCGGCACCGGCCCGGCCACGGGGACGTTTGCCACCACCTGCACGCCCGGCCCCTGGAACATCGAACGCATGCTGCAGGCGGCCGACGCCTTCCCGATGAACCTGGGTTTTCTGGGCAAGGGCAATGCGTCGCTCCCGGCTGCCTTGCACGAACAAGTCAACGCTGGCGTCATCGGCCTGAAATTGCACGAGGACTGGGGCACCACACCGTCCGCCATCAGCAATTGCCTGGACGTGGCCGACGAGACGGATGTGCAAGTCGCCATCCACTCCGACACCTTAAACGAATCGGGCTTTGTGGAGAACACCATTGCCGCCACCAAGGGGCGGGGACTCTGCGCCTTCCACACCGAGGGTGCCGGTGGTGGCCACGCGCCCGACATTTTGAAGGTGGTCGGTCAGGCCAACTTCCTGCCCAGCTCCACCAACCCCACGATGCCGTACACGCAGAACACGCTAGACGAGCATGTGGACATGCTCATGGTCTGCCACCACCTGGACGCCGGCATCGCCGAGGACCTGGCCTTTGCCGAAAGCCGCATCCGCAAGGAGACCATTGCCGCCGAGGACATCCTGCACGACCTGGGCGCGATCAGCATGATGAGCAGCGACAGCCAGGCCATGGGTCGCGTCGGCGAGGTCATCATTCGCACCTGGCAAACGGCGCACAAGATGAAGGCGCAGCGCGGCTGGTTAAGCCCTTCGACAAGCTCAGGGCGAACGGAGTCGAGTTCGGCACCGACGCAAGCCGTTCGGGCTGAGCCCGTCGAAGCCCTTCAACGCAACGACAACTTCCGCGCCAAGCGCTATGTGGCCAAGTACACCATCAACCCGGCCATCGCCCACGGCATCAGCCACGAGGTGGGTAGCATCGAAGTCGGCAAGTGGGCCGACCTGGTGGTGTGGAAGCCGGCGTTCTTTGGCGTCAAGCCAGCGCTGGTCTTGAAGGGCGGCTTTATCGCCCTGGCCGCCATGGGCGACCCGAATGCGTCAATCCCGACACCACAGCCAGTGCACTACCGCCCCATGTTTGGCGCCTTTGGTGGCGCGCTGGCCAAGGGGTCACTGACCTTTGTCTCCCAGGCAGGGCTGGACGCCGGCATCCAGCAGCGGTTTGGTCTGAGCAAGACACTCAGCGCCGTGAAAGCCATCCGCGGTGTGCGCAAACAGCACATGGTGCACAACAGCTACCTGCCCACCATGGAGATCGACGCCCAAACCTACAGCGTGCGCGCCGACGGCCAGTTGCTGACCTGCGAGCCGGCGCTGAGTTTGCCGATGGCGCAGCGGTACTTTTTGTTTTGAGGCCGCGTTGGCGTGAATGTCAAAGAGGCTGAGTGTGCGTACGAATCCAGTGAGCGAACTCGGCCTCTTTCACATCGCCACCGGCGACCCCCAACATGGTGATCACGCAGTCGGCGTCCGACGCTGTGAGCCCAACACCATTGAGCGCCAGAAACAGTTCTACCGCGACAAAGGCGGTGCGTTTGTTGCCATCCGCAAACGGATGGTTGCGCGCAATGCCAAACCCATAGGCGGCAGCAAGGTCGGCCGCATCAGGCGTGCCATAGTGGGCGAGTTGCTCGGGGCGCGCAACCGCGGACTCCAACGCATTGGCATCGCGCAAGCCTGCCAACCCGCCATGTTCCGCCAATTGCTCCTCATGCACCGCGTAGAGAACCCCGGTGGCAATCCATGTCCAACGGGCTTTGGACACACTCATTTGGCCAACTCATGCAGAACCGCACGGCGCTTTTTCATGACCAGTCGTGCCGCAGCCATTTGCGCTTCAAAATCGGGATCGTATGTGGACAGCATGAGGCCGTTGGCTGCTTCGCTCATGAACAGCGTATCCCCCTTCTCCAGCTTGAGACGCGCCAGCACTTCCTTGGGCAATATCACGCCGACCGAATTGCCAATTTGGGTGAGTTTGAGTGCGGACATGATGAACCCATGAAGTTATAACATTTGTAATATTATCGTGCATCCAGCCAATCTTCAACTCCACCGAGCATGCACAGCGGCAACACACCACGGATACTGAAACGCCATGCGCTCCTCGCGGCGCTGGTCGGGGCCGCAGCGAGCACTCTGTGCCATGCCGCCCCCGACGAAGACCTGTTGGGCAAGGCCAACGGTTACCCGGTGGCCCGCACATTGGGCCAGGCCTTTCAGGAGCCCTACCGGGTCGGTTCCTTCAGCGCCATGGACTCGCTGTCGCCCCATTGCGTGGTCGAACCCTCGGCCCATCCGCAGCCGCTGCCCAAGGCCGACAAGGAACCGGCCTTCCGCTACCAGTTCGATGGCAAGACGTTGACGCTGGACGACTACATGCAGCGTCAGCGCGCCACCGCCCTGCTGGTCCTCAAGGACGGCCAAATCGTTGCCCAGCGCAGCGGCTACGACCGCAAGCCCGAAGACCGCCTGCTGTCGAACTCCATGGCCAAGACCATCGTCGCCCTGGCCATTGGCGTTGCGCTGGAAAAGGGCCAGATCCGTTCGTTGGAAGATACCGCCGAGCAGTACGAGCCGCGGCTGAAGGGCACGCTCTACGGCCAAACCCAGATCATCAACCTGATGCGCATGGCCTCTGGCGCCAAGTTTGTCGAAGACTATTCCGGCAAGGACGATCTGGCGCGCTTCGGTCAGGCCGCGCGCAGAAACGGTGTCACGGCGGCGGCCAAGGTGATCACCGAGCGGGTTGCCCCGCAGGGCACGCTGTTCAACTACGCCAGCGCTGAGACCCAGATGCTGGGCCTGGTGTTGCGCGGTGCCACCGGTCAGTCGCTGTGCCAATATGTCAGCGACAACCTGTGGAAGCCGATGGGTGCGGAATCTCGCGCGACCTGGCTGACCTATGCCAACGATTCGATTGAGATGGCCGCCGGGAATTTCAATGCCACCGTGCGCGACTATGCCCGCCTGGGCTGGCTCATGGCCAACGATGGCCAGCGCGACGGCCAATCCATCGTGTCGCGCGATTACCTGCTGCAGATGACCGAGGCCAGCCGACAACCCGAGATGTTCCGCCCCGGCCGCATGCAGAACAAGGGCAGCACCTACGTGGGCTACGGGCTGCAGACCTGGCTGTGGCCGGGCAGCCACCGCCGCTTCGCCCTGCTGGGCATTTACGGCCAGGCCATCATGGTGGACCCGGACCTCAAACTGGTCATCGTGCACATGGCCGTTGGCAAGGACGCGTCGGGCGACGCCAGCGGCACCCACATGGGCGCCGAGCGCGGCGCGCTGTGGCGCGGCATCGTTGCGGCCTACGGCAACTGGTAAGGAATAGTCATGCTTCAAGTCTCCAAAATCCTCCCCCAAGGCCAGGGCCTCGCCTCCGTCCTGCTCAAGCGCGCCCCCACCATTGAGCTCGACTGGGATGTGCGCCAGAAAAGCCGCTTTGACGCCACCGACTCCAGTGGCCGCCACCTGGGCGTGTTCCTGCCGCGCGGCACCGTGGTGCGCGGTGGTGACGTGCTGGTGGCCGAAGACGGCTCGCTGGTCAAGGTGGTTGCCGCGCCGCAGGCGGTGCTGAAGATCACGCATTGCAGCGACCACGGCACACCGTTCGACCTGATCCGCGCCGCCTACCACCTGGGCAACCGCCATGTGCCGATCGAACTCAAGCCCGACCACCTGAAGATCGAGCCCGACCATGTGCTGGCCGACATGCTGCGCGCCATGCACCTGATCGTCAGCGCCGTGGATGAAGCGTTCGAGCCGGAAAGCGGTGCCTACGCCAGCGGCGGTCACGCGCATGGCGGGCACAACCATGGACACGAACACCACGACCATGGCCATGCGGGTCCGTCGGGTGCCACCAAACTCACCACCATCCCGATTGCCTCCGTTGCCAAGCCCCATGTGCATGGACCGGGCTGCAATCACGACCACTAAAGCCAACACCCATGCTCGACTCCAGCCTGATGCAACTGATGTGGCTGGCCTCGCCGGCCCTGCCGATTGGCGGCTTCTCCTACTCGGAATGCCTGGAAGCCGCCGTGGAAACTGCGCAGGCCGCTACAGAAAGTGAAGCCACCTCTTGGTTGGTGGACCAACTGCACCTGAGCCTGGCGCGCTCGGACCTGCCCGCCGTGGCGCAGGCCATTCCGGCCTGGCGCTCGCATGATGAAGCGCGCATCGCCGCGCTGAACGCCTGGGTGCTGCAGACCCGCGAGAGCAGCGAGCTGCGTGCCCAGACCGAGCAAATGGGCAAGAGCCTGCTGGACTGGCTGCGCAACCACACCACCGCCACGCCAGCGCAGATCGCCGTGCTGGCCGCGCTCAACCCCACCTACCCGGTCGCCTACGCGCTCGCCGCCAGCGCGACCCAGGCGCCGCTGCGCGAATGCCTGCTGGCCTACGCCTTTGGCTGGGCCGAGAACATGGTGCAGGCGGCGATCAAGTCCGTGCCGCTGGGCCAGAGCGCTGGCCAGCGCATCCTGTCCGCGCTGACCACCCACATCCCCTCGGCCGTGGACCAAGCCCTGGCGCTGGACGATGACGGCCGCCAGGCCTTTACCCCGATGCTGGCCATCCTGAGTGCCCAGCACGAGGTGCAGTATTCACGGCTTTTCCGCTCCTAGCCCTCGTCGCCATTGCGTAACCAGCTATTATTTTTATAGTAACCACCATGCCCACCCTGCACCACATTGCCAACCGCACCAAGAACCTGCCACCGCTGCGCGTGGGCATCGGCGGCCCCGTCGGCTCCGGCAAGACCACCTTGCTGGAAATGCTGTGCAAGGCCATGCGCGACAGCTACGACCTGGTGGCCATCACCAACGACATCTACACCAAGGAAGACCAACGCCTGCTGACCATCAGCGGTGCGCTGCCGGCAGAGCGCATCGTGGGTGTGGAGACCGGCGGCTGCCCGCACACCGCCATCCGCGAGGACGCTTCCATCAACCTGGAAGCCATCGACCGCATGCTGGTCGACTTCCCCAACGCCGACATCGTGTTCGTGGAAAGCGGCGGCGACAACCTGGCCGCCACCTTCAGCCCCGAGCTGAGCGACCTGACGATCTACGTGATTGATGTGGCCGCCGGCGAGAAGATCCCGCGCAAGGGCGGCCCCGGCATCACCAAGAGCGACCTGTTCGTCATCAACAAGACCGACCTCGCCCCCCACGTCGGCGCCGACCTGGTCGTGATGGAAGCCGACACCATCCGCATGCGCACCACCCCCAAGGGCCTCAAGCCCTTCGTCATGGCCAATCTGAAGACCCAGGCCGGCCTGCAAGAGGTGATTGCCTTCATCGAAACCAAGGGATTGCTCAAGGCCGGATAGAATACGACCCCTCGGAGACTTGGGTGAGTGGTTTAAACCAGCAGTCTTGAAAACTGCCGACGGGCAACCGTCCGTGAGTTCGAATCTCACAGTCTCCGCCATAGCTCTTGACTATTTTTCAAACGGTCAAGTAATGGCGAATTTTTCTCTGCCTCGATTGCCGCAACGGCAATCCAATGTTCGGCGTTTTCTCCTAATTCGATAGCAAAGTTTCCAGCAAGGGCGGGGCTTAGGCGCTGTTGTCTTTTTGCTTGCGCTAGCGTGCTACGGTCAATATTGAAGCGTTTTGCCCATGCTGCCGCGTGTTGGGTTTCAAGTGCTTTATTCAGCAATTCGATTGTTCTTTGCATGGTGAATACCTTTCAACGGTGAAGGGATTTAACCATTTTTAGATTGACGCATGGGTGATAGGGTTTCACCATTCCGGTGTCGGTGAATATGTTTCACCAATTACAGGAACGGCCATGCACCAGATCAACGAATTAGGGAACCCGGCTGCGGCGAACAGCGCCGCTCAGAGCTTGGCCGTTCCGGTCGGCGTTGCGCAGTCGGGTTCCACCATTCGCTTATTTGTCGGGGCCGTGGATGGCCTGGAAGTCAAGTTTTGCCTTGGCAAACGCGTTTGCACATTCGCCGGTCCAGTTGACACGGCAAGCCTCGCTCGGTTGGTAGAACTGTTTCCATGCAGTTTCGCGGGCCTCTTTCCAAGCTTGCGCCTGGGCCGAAGCGTCGGCCTGCTGCCGTTGCATTTGGGCTTGTTGGGTTCTAGCGGCTTGGTCGGCGGCGGCTCTGGCTTTCGCGGTGGCTTCGGCTTGAAGCCTGCTCTGTTCGGCGGCCTGTTGGGTTGCCGCCTGCATTTGCTTCGCTGCTTCCCTGGCGGCGACTTCCAGCGCGATTACGTGGATTCCCTCCCACGCAAATATCGCGGCAAGCCCTCCAAGAAAAACGCCCGTGGCAATTTTCAGCACGTCATCCATTCTTCTCCCTCCTTTGGGGCGCAATCATGACACGTCCGGCATCGCTTAACGCTGAGCGTCTCTCAAACCTTGACCTCCACGGCAAGCTCGTAAAGCGCGGCCGAAAAGTCAGCTATGGCGGTCTGCGTGGGCTCGTGACCCGCGTCAATCGTGGCCGCTGCGTCGTTGGCTATTTGGATGCCTTCGAACGGTTCACCGGCAAATCTGAATGGTTGGTATGCGAACACTTGCAGGTGGTTGCATGACCTTCCATACCGTGCACTCCTTGGCGGTTCGGTCTTTGGCTATCGTGGTCCAAAGCCATCCGGTCAAACGCGCTTGGGCGTTTCCGGTTCAAGTAGCTCAAATCTCTGACACAAGTAGCGCGGTGGCGCTGGGGGCGGGCGGCGTAGCCGCCGACACCAGCGCCACCGGCGCGGAAGTCCAACCCCTCCCCGATGGTAATCACGGGGAGACATTGGAGGTTGCAAAGGCATGACCCAGGTTAGCCACTCCGCATTGGTCCTTGAAGGTGGTGAGGTCAAGCTTCGGCTGCAAGCCGAGCGGGCCGCAACTGAATCATTCGTTCACGTCGATTGGCTGCGCTTCACCTGCTTTCTGCGCAACGTGATCCCGTCCTTCCTGACCGATAGCGACTTGAAGCACTATGCCCGTCCTGGCACTCGTGCGTTCCACGACCTACCGTCCAAGATCGTCGAAGAACAAATCCGTCATACGGTGCAAGTGTTCGAACGCGAACACGTTGACCCCGCCATGCGCAACGCCATGGAACAGGCCCGCTCTCTGGCCCTGGAAGTCTGCGAAGCGTTGGGCGGTGGCTTCACTGTCCACCCCGAGATACGCAAGGGCCATGACTTCTATCGGTACCGCTGGTCCATCGTCCGCAATGATCATGAATGCGGTTGGGTAGGCTTCCTGGCGTCGGGCGACAGCCCACGCCAACAAGCCCAAGCCAGCACCATTCATTGCAATCTGTATGGCGCGGCCTGTACCTTCGCTGATCTCGGCTGGAACGAGCGTCTAGCCGACATAGTGGATGACCACCAAGCGAAGATCACCCGCGCTGATCTGGCTTTGGACTTCTTCGACGGCATCACAGGCGGCATGCCCAAAGTGGTAGAGGACTACCAGGCGGGTTTGATGAACGTTCGCGGCAACAAGCCCAAGTGCAACCAAGTGGGCGATTGGGTCAACGGTGCGGAACGCTCGTTCTACTTCGGTAGCAAGGAAGCCGGAAAGCAAACCAACGTCTACGAAAAAGGCGACCAACTCTATGGCCGTGAACACGGCTCCAAGTGGCTCCGTATCGAACTGCGCTACGGCAACAAGTTGCGGGTCTTGCCGTCAGACATCCTGCGTCGTCCCTCTGATTTCTTCGCCGGTGGATCGTCCTGGCACGCTCTGATGCTGTCCAAAGCTGGCAGTGAAATCGACGCAAGCCCGCGCGTTATCAAGACCGCCCCACGCCTCGCTGTCCAGACCGTTGCAGCCGAGGTCACTCGTAACGTGCGCTGGATGCTCCAGACAGCTGCGCAATCGTTCAGCACCGCCCTGCGCTTCATGACCGAAGACCAGCTGAGCGAACTGTGCGACTGGAACATCAATCGCCTCCCCGCCCGTCTTCGCAAGTTCAACGTGACTGAGCTGCAAAGGGCATTTGACGGCGCCCGTACCAAATCAATAGCTGCGAACACTGGCCCGGTGTTCATGGCGGCTTAACCCTGGGCAAAGGAAACAACCATGAAATTCACGAATGAGGCCATCTGCACGGCCATCAAGGAAAGCAAAGGCGAGATCGAAGGCAAGGCCTTCAGCTCCACCACATTCCACCTCAATGTGGACCTCGCTGAGAACGGCGCAGGCCGCTCCATCGGTACCGTCACCCGCCCTTTCAAGTTCGGCGATGCGTCCGAGTTTGACAAGTGGGCGCACCTGTCCAAGTCCTGGCCCCCTGGCGGCATCCGTGTGGTGTGTGACTTCGAAGTGGTTGCAGCGGCGGACAACAAGTCCACGCTGACCCTGCTCGGCATCAAACCCGCCACTGTTGCCCAGGCGAAGGCAGCCTAACCATGCGCCTCATCGTCCAGTCGGTGTCAACAGGGCGGTTCCTCGTCCCATCGCTGGACGGTGGCGAGCCCGAGTGGACCAGCGACTTAAAGAAGGCAGGTGGTGGCGTCTTCACGGACCCCGAACAGGCCATTCAGTTGGTCGAAGACAACGTAGACACGGGCGATCAGATTCAGCTTGTCGATCTTGATCGCCTCGGCACTGCGAACGATTACGTGGGGTGATGAAGTGCTGTGTGTGTCTGTTTCTTCTTCTGGCGTCCCTACGGTTGATGGCACGGCGGTATCCGCCTGCCCTACTGGCACATATGTGCTGTTGACCCAAGTGGAGTTTGACCAGTATGCGGTGTCGCCCTGGAAGTTGTCGCCGGACGAGGCTGGTCCCATCGTAGGTGCCATTTTGCTGTTGTGGGCCTTTGCTTATGGCTTGCGTATGGCAATTCGGGCCGTTGGTGACACCGCAGTAACGATAAATGAAGGGGGGGAGTGAGTATGCAAATTGACAAAGCAATGGCCGTTCCCGGTACGGTCCTATTGGGTGCTATCGCCCTGGGTATGGCGGTCCTTGCCGTGCATGTCCTTATCCATTCGTTCCGCTGGGTTCGCTCTGCGGTGTTCCCTTTTGTAGGTTTAGAGGTTGTAGCGGGTTGCCCTGCAACGCTGTGAAGCGCCCAGGGCCTCCCGGTGCAATTTCGCACCTTTTCAAACTAACTTTCAAAGGTACTCACATGCAATTCATCAAGAAAATCGGTTCTCGCTTTTTGGTCGCCACTGCTTCGGGCGCAACCGTTCTGTTGACTGCTGGTCAAGCCCAAGCTGCTGCTATCGATGTGTCCGCCGTCGTTACCACGATTGGCGATCAGGCAACGCCCATCGGCTTGATTGGTGGCGCTGTGCTGGCTATCGTGGTCGGTGTGAAGGCCTTCAAGTGGGTGCGTGCTGCCCTGTCCTAATCGGATGCTCCAGGCTTCCCGGTCTAGGCCGGGAGCCTTTTCCAAGGGTCAATGGTGGCCCTTCGCAAAGGCAAAAATCGTGACGACAGCAGGCATGGGAATCTGGCTCATTGTGGGCGTTTTGGGGGCCGCGTGGCTAATCTTCACCGCGTGACTGTTTGGGCGCTTTCTGCGCTGTTTGTTCTGTTCTGGTGTGCCCAGGATGCGCATGCATCTTTCAACGCCGCGCAGACTAACCCCACGGCGTGCACGGTTGCACCTTGCTACAACTGGTCGGCGGGATATGGCTACTTTTCGACGCCTGCGGCTGCAGCGCAAAGTTGGGTTGCAGGACACTCAAGCTATAACGCGGTGATTCAGACGGTTAACGACACGAACTTCACATGGAACAGCCCTACTTACCCGCAGTGGGGTACTTCTACTCAGGGATTAACAAAGGTGTCGGTTAACCCGGTCGCTGCTACCTATGGTTGCCCAACGGGCGCTTCTCTCATTGGTCAAACGTGCACCTGTTCGCAGGGCTACGCGCAAAACGCTGATAACGCGAGTTGTTCAGCCGGTCCATGTGGTGTCGGCAACACCGGTCCTACAACCTTTGACACGCCTTGGAGTAGCCCCGGCGATATGGCTGGGGCATTCACCAGCTACAACACCTTCACCAGTCAGCCGGGGTGCATGTCCGGGCAGGGGCCAAATCACAATGCCACCTGCCAAGTGAGTTGGTCCGGCAATGGCTCTCCGCCTCGGGAGAACTCTGGTTCTTTAGGGCACAGCTACTACACGTTCTACATGGTTGGTACGACTACCGGCGCGACGTGCCCTACGCCTACTCCGACGACTAATGGTGGTCCTGAGCCACAGTGTCAGGGCCAGTTGGGCACGTTCAACGGTACCCAGATATGCCTCCCGCAAGAGTCTCAGGCCAGCAAAGACCAACGGGCCAAGGACATAGCGCGGCAAGCGGCGTCGGATGCGTATCAGCGGGCTATCAATAACGGTTTCTCGCCTGATGTTGCGAGCAAGGCTGCGCAGTCTGCTGGTGATGCGGCTGCTCGTGCTATCCAGAATGGTTCTACCCCGTCGCAGGCGCAAGCTGATGCGAAAGCTGCTGGTGATGCTGCTGCTTCCAATGCCTCGCAGTCGGGCTCCACGCCGTCCAGCACAATGACCGCTGGCTCTGCGGCCGGTGCTGGGCAGTTGGCCTATGACCGATCATTCGCAATAGCGAAGGCTGCCGGCCTCTCAGATACTGCCGCTCAGGCCGTTGCTAATGCGGCCAAGTCTGCCGCCACCACGGCCGCAACGAACGTTCTGAATAATGGCGGCAACACTCAGCAGGCGACGAATGCGGCGGACATAGCTGGCAAAACATCTACGGCTTCTCAGCTGGTTGGCAACTCTCCTACTCAAGCTGCAAATGACGCGGCTGCTGCGGCGTCTGGTGATAACGCTGCGCGAAACGCTGGCCCTAATGGTTTTAACCCCAATGGGCCTCCCAGTTCTGCAACTAGTGGGCCCACTCCTGCAACAAGCAATGATCCGGTTGGTGACTTCTGCAAGAGCAATCCGCAAGCGTCCATGTGCAAGACCACGCCTGATAGCTCCTTTGCCGGGGCGTGTGGGACGCCTCCGGTTTGCTCTGGTGATGCTGTGATGTGCGCAGTAGCTGCGGCCACCTTCGCTACCAATTGCGCAATGACGCAGGCGCCATCGTCCGATTCGCCAGAGGTTGCTCTGTACAAGAGCGAGTCTGCCAAGCCGCAAGGCGATCAGACTGGATCGGGCGCAACGACCGTGAATATCGGTCCCTCTCAATTCGATCAGACAAATCTTTTGGGTGCCGCTTTTGGTCTGTCTGATTTGACTGTCACTGTTTGGCATAAGACCGTGACCCTCCCGATTTCTCAAGTGAATATCTGGCTACAGCGCCTTGGATACGTGCTCCAGGCTGTGACCTTCCTACTTTGCGCACGCGTTGTTATCAGGGGGTGATATGTGGGGATGGGTTGCACAGTTAATCGGCGGTGCTATCGGTGGCGTACTGCTGAATATTGCCGGGTCTTTGATCGGTCGGGCTTTGACGGCTTTGGGTATCGGTGTGGTGTCCTATGTCGGCGTGAATACCACGCTGACATTCTTCAAGAACAATTTTGTAACTTCTGCGGGTAGTCTTCCTGCCAACATTGTTGGCATCCTCTCACTGATGCAGGTTGGCTCCTGCGTGTCTATGGTTATGTCGGCCATGGTCATGCGTATGACCCTCCAGGGCATGACCTCTGACACAGTGAAGAAGTGGGTGAAGAAATGATCTACCTGCGCACGGGTTCTAACGGTTCATGCAAGACCTTGTTTACCCTGGCTGACGTTCGCAAGCTCCAGCTTGAAACTGGTCGCCCTGTCTGCATCAATCAGCGCTTCAAGATGAACGAGGCAAAGCGCCTTGAATTTGGCTGGAACGTGATCGACTTCAAGGACTGGCAAGCGGAGCCGGATGGCACGATCTTTTTGATCGACGAGTGCCACAATGATTTGCCGGTGCGTCCATCGTCCCAGGCCGTGCCTGACCCTATACGGATGCTCGCGGAGCATCGTTCTCGGGGCTTTGATTTCTATCTGCTGACCCAGCATCCGATGAACATCGATGGCTTCGTGCGTAAGTTGATTGGTGCGCCTGGATGGCATCAACACCTCAAGCGGGCCATGGGTGGTACCAACGTGACCCGCGTTCTCCAGTGGGATGCGGTCAACACCAATTGCGAAAAGGACGGTTCCGGCAAGTCGGCGCAGATCAGTACGCGCACGCAGCCCAAAGAGGTGTACGAGTGGTACGACTCCGCCAGCTTGCATACCGCCAAGGTTCGCATCCCTAAGCAGGTCTATATCCTGGCTCTGTGCGCCCTCTTGGTCCCTGCCCTATTCTGGTTTGGGCTCCAGAAGCTCAAGGGCAACGCAACGCCGCAGGCGGTGGCGTCTACGCCTTTTGCGCCAGTGAAACCCGCCACCCAGGCCGCGCGCACTGATGGCAAGTCGGAAATGACGCCGGTTGAATACCTGTCTGCCTACACCCCGCGCATTCCTGGCCTTCCCCACACAGCACCCAGGTATGACGAGGTGACAAAGCCCACTACCGCGCCTTTCCCCGCCGCTTGTGTCCAGATGGGGAATCGGTGTGATTGCTTCACCCAGCAAGGGACTAAGCTTCCAACGGATGCTGGGCTATGCGGTCAGATCGTGCGTAACGGGTTCTTTCAGGATTGGGGCACCAATCCGCCTACCCAGGTGCAAAACGCGCCTGATACGGAGCGGGGCAAGCCATGGGAGGGCAATCCGGGTAGCTCTTCCGCTGTACAGGTTGGCATAGTGACCAAAGGCGATCAGATCGCTCAGGCGCAGGGTCACGATGGTGAAGTCTTGCAGTCGATGCGTATCGGCAAGCGGCTGGTGCAGTAGTTCAATCGTGGTTGAACTGGCGCGGACCGTGCATCGTCAGGCGGTCATAGTCTTCATCGAGCTTGCGCAAGTTGGCTTCTAGCCGGTACAGCGCGGCGCTTGCGATCTGGTCCAGGATTTTGCAATCCGGGCTTGATAGGCCTAGCAGTTGCTCACGCAACAAGATGGCGAAGTCTTTACCGTGCTGGATGTGGCCATCTTCGTGAATTTGAAGCTGCCGTTGCCCTTCGTTCCACCATGATTGGTCCTGGCGTGGTGCCCTTCCCTTTTCCACCCATTCGGGCATTTGAATTTCGCCGCTCACGTTGATAACCAGATCGGCCATTGTGCATGCCTTGTCCGTCTGTGATCGGTTGTAGGTGTAAGAGGCATTCCATTTGGCCCAGGCGTTGAATTTGCCCATTGCCTTCATCGCATTGAAAGCGCTCCGGTAGTCTCCTCCATGGACTGGATAGGTAGTCTGTCGGAAGTCGTAATTGATCTTTGCGCCTGCCGCTGCCGGGTTGCCTGTCTGCATGACAGCGACGGCCTTGCCACCCTCGCAAGGCTTATCGGTGAACACACCAGGCGAACACTGGAATATTCCAGCGTGTGCGGTGTTGGCCAGGATGATTAGAAGGGCTGCGGTCCATTTCATGGGCCGCAGTATCGCCTAGCAATCCACCGCCCATTTCCTAAAGGCGGCTCGCTTTTGCGCGGCCGTAAGTAGCGGTCCGCTGTTACACGCGCCTTGTGTGTCCTGGTCCGCTGTAACACTGAGCTGCTGCCGGCTCACTGTTACATCCAGCGCTGCGGTCGATGGCTGTAACACTGGCCTGGTACAAAGCCTGGCCACGTGTAACAGGAATTTCGCAAATTCAGGTGGTGTGCGTTCCCGATCTGCCGGTGAAAGTTCCAATGTTCGGCCCGCAGCTCGATGTAACTTGATAGGTAATTCAGGCAGTTGCGATTTGAGGCATCCTGCGATGTATAGATAAGTGGGCTTTGGTGCTGGGTGGCCCCACCACCCCTGTTCCACGAGGATCGTGAACCCTCCCCACGCGTCTGTGTATCCAGGCAAAGGTAGCTGAGCTGCTCTCCATAAGGTGCTTCCATAGGGGTGTTCCAGAACACCCCCACATCGCCTGATTTGGTCGACTGCGAACAGTGCTAGGGCTTTCTCGTCTGGTCGTGGCTTGGCCCAGTGGCGCAAGCGTCCCCATGCGCGGCAAGGTGGATGGCAGATCACCGCGTTATCGCTCTGGTAGTTCCGTGCATCCCGGTCGATGTCCCACACATCGGTTACCAGGTCTTTGTAACAAGAGTCTGAGCGTGCAAACAAAACGGATACGGTTCTTGCTGCCGGCGGGTGTAACAATGTTTTCATGGGTCTAGAACAGTGAGAAAAACTCGATAGGCACCTGCATATCAGGCGTCCAATCCTTGATGGGCTTCGCCTTGAAGTTCAGCGCGATCTGAGCGGCCTTCCACCGCTTCACCAGTGCCCTTGCACGATTGGCCATGTCCTTTACCCACTGCGGCATGCTCGGCTTGAAGTCGAAAATGACTTCCATCAGTCTCATGATTCGCGGGCTGTTGTGATACCCGTTCGAAAACATCTCCACCTGAAACCGCAGGGCCTCGGGGTACTTGATGTAGTTGCGTGCGATCATGGTTTTTTGCCTTTCAACGCTTACCGGATTCCAAGATTCAGAGCCTTCCCTTTAGAGGGTTGATCGGCTGCTATCGCTGCCTCTCTGTCACCGTCTTTCCTGAGTTCGTCGCCTGGAGGCTGTCGGCACCAGGGGCAGGCTGGATGTATGGGGAAGCTTTGTAAAGCGAAGCTTTATGAACACCCCATGCAGCCAGACTGAACCAGGGGCAGACTGCCGGGAAGGCGTCGAAATCAGGAAACGTGACAGAACAGCGAAGGCAGTCGAGTGATCGCGTTAGGGATCGTTACCCGAATGGGCCATGACCTTGGGCATGGTGGCTTTAGCCATAGAGCCCGGCCCGAAGGGAAACGCCCTCCCCCAACTGTCGGCAAAACAGAGCTCGCGGCGACAATTAATCGCTATCAAAACAATAGCAAAAACAACCAGGTAGAACCTTCGTAAAAATCACTTGTCTATACATTTGCAATTCCTGAAAAATCAGGCAAAATCATTGCTACAAAAACAATAGCAAACGGCCAAGAAAAGCGGGGGAAAATTGAAATTCGGTTACGCGCGTGTTTCAACTACAGAACAAGAAACTGCATTGCAAATCGACGCTCTAAATCGTGTTGGCGTCAAGCATATTTATCAGGAAAAGCGCTCCGGTGTTGCAACGCGGCCCGTTTTAAATTCGCTCCTGATGAAGCTCAAACCCGGCGACAAAATCTACGTCTACAAAATCGATCGCTTCGCAAGATCACTTATCGACTTGCTATCAATTTTGCAGCGCATAGAGGCCGCACAAGCTACGTTTCAAAGCATCACCGAACCAATCGACACCAGTACCGGCGCGGGTCGAATGATGATGCACATGCTTGGCGCATTCGCTGAATTTGAACGCGGCATCATCCGCGAACGATGCATGGCCGGACAACGCGCCGCCATGGCGCGTGGTGTCCGTTTTGGCAGACCCCGCAACCTTACCCAGGCCCAGGAAACGGACGTAGTGAAGATGTACGGTCAAGGGTGGTACACCCTTGACCAATTGGCCTTCATCTTCGAATGCCATCCCAGCACGATTAAGCGTGCGGTGTACCGCGTCTACAAGCCCGGACATTCGTCTTTGAAGTGAACGCGGCCCGGATGAACCGGGCCGCGTCGTTGTTCGAAAGTAACAGTCTCCGCCACTCCAACCACTGCGGGCACCGACACCTAGGATGCCTGCTGGCTCCGCCGCCATCGCCCCGGAGTCTCACCAAGCACTTTCTGAAACGCCTTGCCGAACGCCGCCTCGGACTGGTAACCGACGCTCTGGCCGATGTCCGACAGGCCGCGTCGACTGTGCTTGATGAGATCGCAGGCTTTCATCATGCGTATGCACAGCAGGAACTCGCCGACCGACATTCCTGCCTTGCGCTGAAACTGCCGGGCATACGTCGCCCGCGACATGGCAACCCGCTTACCCAGGGTATCCACAGTCCAGTTCCCGCCCGGGTGCTCCAGGACCGCCTGGATGGACGGGCCCAACCGCGCGTCGGACAGGAGTGTCAACCAGTGGCTCTGTCCAGACTCCGCCACCCCAAACTCGCGCAGGGCCAGCGTCAGAATGGCTTGCCCCAAGGCGCTCACGATTTCTGTTGCGCCGGGCAGGGCATGGCTGGCTTCATGGCGAAGCAGTTCCATCATGGGCTGGAGGGTTGCCATGGTGGTGGTGCCCAGCAGGTTCACCTGCAGCATTTGCGGCAAGGCACCCAGAAAGAGGGCACCGACACTCGGGTCGCTGAGGAAGCGGCCACACAGGAGGTCCAGCTCGGCCGTGCGGGTGGACGCCACATTGGCCTTCAGTGGGAGGGCGGATGCACGGCCGACTGCGCGTACCTTCGGTGCACCGCGTAGTGCGCCGGCCGTGGCGTGCGAGAGCACATCGTGGGCATCGCCATGTGGAAGGAGAAAGAAGTCACCCGGCTTCAGCTCAAAGACACCCTGCTGCGTGCGCAACTGGCAGTGCCCCGACATGACGAAATGAAACGGCGCCTCGCCCTGGGCGGCCGTCGCGTGCGGAATGAGGTAGGCGCCCGACAGCCGGCATTGCACATCCATGGCCACCTGCACCCGGCCCAGCGCCATTAATTGGCTCAAGGCATCCATGAGACTAATTCGCTAAATATTGAGATATTTGCCAATTGTATGTCTCAATAGTAGACAACAGAATACCCCTACCTTGTTACAACCCTTGATAGAGGAGAACCTTCATATGCTGAACTGGGCCGAATACCGCAAGAAACTCATGCCCCGCATCGGCGAGCTTGGAAAGCTATCGCCCGACACACTCGCCGGATACCAAGCCCTGTCGGGTGCCAGCAAAAAGACCGCAAAGCTTGACGCCAAGACGCGCGAACTGATTTCCCTGGCAGTGGCGGTAACCACGCGCTGCGACGGTTGCATCACCGTGCATACCGCAGACGCGATCAAACACGGCGCCACACGCGAAGAGATTGCCGAGGCTCTGGGCGTTGCCGTGGCAATGAACGCGGGCGCGGCCATGGTGTACTCCGCGCGGGTTCTGGACGCTGCGACGGCGTTGACCAGCGGCTGATACTTTCCTTTACTGGGGGACAAAAATGGCAACACTGAACACCGTACCGGACACCGCGCGGATGCGTTGGCTGCCCGTGGCCCTGTTTGGCTCGGTGATGGGTTTGACGGGGCTGAGTCTGGCATGGCGCGCGGCGCATGCGTATTTCGGCACACCGGCCTGGATCGCGCAGGGTCTGGGCCTGCTCGCCCTCGCCGCCTTCGTAGCCATGACGGCGGGCTACGCCATCAAGGTCGTGACCGGTTTTGCGCATGTCCGGGCAGAGTTCAGTCATCCGGTTGCGGGCGCATTGTTCGGCACACCGCTGATCAGTGCCTTGTTGATTCCGGCAGTGCTGGCCGACATGAGCCTTCCACTCGCACGCGCCCTGTGGGTGCTTGGCGCAGCAGGAATGACGGTGTTTGCCTGGCACATGGCGGGGCGCTGGCTAGGCATCAGCCAGAAGCGACCGCATACGACGCCGGCCTGGATTGTTCCGCTGGTCGGCATGCTGGACATTCCCTTGGCCGTACCGTCGCTGGGCTTTGCCGAGCCACCCCATGCGGTGATGATGCTCGGGCTGTCCGTTGGCCTCTTCTTTGCCATTCCGCTCTTCACGATCATCTTCTCGCGCCTCATGTTCGAAGAACCCTTGTCTCCCGCCATGAGCCCTTCACTGCTGATCATGCTGGCACCGTTTGCCGTGGGCTTCTCGTCCTACGTCACTACCACCGGGCATACGGATGCCTTGGCGGAAGGCATGCTTGGCATCGCAGTGTTTTTGTTCCTGGTGCTGCTCACGCGCCTGAAGCAACTGCGATCCTGTTGTCCGTTCCGCGTGTCGTGGTGGTCGGTGAGCTTTCCCTTGGCCGCCCTCGCAGGTGCCGGCGTTCGCTACGCCACGCTGGCACAGGCGCCCTGGGCAGACATGGTTGCAGCGGTATTGCTGGCGTTCGCGACTGCCATCATCGGGGCGCTGCTCCTGCGAACCCTGTCAGGTATTGCCAAGGGTGAGCTCCAGCAGCTATCCGCCTGAACGCGGCGGCGCACTACCGCCCCACCAACCCCTTGAACACCTCCCCCGCCTTATCCACCACCTGCCCCGCCGACTTGCCCAGGCTGTCGAAACTCACCCCGGCGGCAAGCTTCTGCTTCAAGGCCTGTACCACCTCGCGCCCCAGTTCACCGGGCGGGATGCCACCCTGGGCCTTGCCCAGGTCGCGCAGGGTGATGTCGGGCAGCGGCACCGCCACCGTCTTGCCCTGCATGAAGGCCGCGCTGGCCTGGGCCCGGGCGCCGTGGATGCGCAGTTCGTCCACGACCAATCGCCGGCCGCTACTGCTCTTCTTTTCAGTCGGTCCGAGATAGGTGGCAATGTTTCTTTGGATGGCATCAAGGTTGGTGGCGCCCTGGCCCTGCTCGTAGATCACACTGGGCGCTTCGATGACCAGGCTGCGGATGTGGACCACATCCTGCGTCAGGCCGGCCACATCCAGGTCCAGCGCAATGGTGCCGACCTTGAGCGCATAGGGAGTCTGAAAGCCGGCCGGATTGTCTACGCTCAGGTCGCGGATGCTGCCCTTGCCGTCCTTGGGGTGCAGTTCCACGCCGCCCACGCCCACGCGTGCGCGCACCATGGCGCTGCCCTGTGCGGCAATGGCTTCCTGCACCAGGCCGTCCAGGTTGCCCCGCAGCCACAGAACGACAGATGCCACCAGCAAAACCAACACGACAACAATCCAGCCCATTCTTTTCATCACCAGCCTCTGTTCGAACGATCCAGAGGCGATGTTAGCCGCAGGACTGCGCCGCGCGCCGCCTCAGGTCCACAGGTCCAGCGGCGGGTCGGCCACCACGGCGCGCAGGATGTCCGAGCGGGAGACGAAGCCGCTGACCTTGTCGTCGTCGTCCACCACCGGCAGGCCCGGCAGGCCGGTATCGAGCAACACGCGCGCCACGCGGCGGATGTCGGTGTCGGGCGAGACGCTGGGCACGGGCGTCCACATCAGGTCCACCACCGGCTGCATCAACAGGGCCTTCCAGGCCAGGGCGTGGCTGTCGGGGCCGGGCAGACGGTCGGCGCGCATCAGGTCGGCGCGCGAGATCAACCCCACTAGCATGCCGTCAGGCGTAACGACCGGGGCCTGGCCCAGGCGGTTGTGCGCCAGCACCTGCCAGGCCTGGTCCACGCTGGCGCTATCGGGCACGGTGGTGACGGTCTTGCTCATGACCGCGTCGACCCGGGTCAACTGGTGGCGCGGCAGGGACGGGTTGCGGGTCTGGGCGTAGGCGGCCAGCGCAGTGCGGTGCGCGGCGTCGCTGGGTGCCGCTTGCTGGGCCAGCAATTCGGTGAAGTGCGAGGGGTTGTGGTCCTGCGGGTCCAGGCCCACGGGCGCGGCCGCTTGGGAGCGGGTGGTACGCCCCAGCGGGCCGATCTGGCGCAACTCCTCCATGGAACCGCGAAACACCCGCCCTGCCTTGCCGTACACCGAGAACATCGTGCCTTGCCCCCTCTTCGTCGGTGCCTGCTGCACCGTCCATTCACCGTCGTGTGTTAGGTCGGATTGGACAGGAAAAGTGCCTGCAAGTCACTCAGAAAGTCAAAGCCGCGTTGCGTCGGGCGCACACGGGCGAAGTCGCGCTCCAGAAGGCCCTTGCGCTCGGCCTCCTGCAGGGCGGCCTCGATGGCGGTGAGGGGCAAGCCGGTGCGCTCGGTGAAGTCGCGCAGGCCAAAGCCAAAGCGCAGGCGCAAGGCGTTGAGCATGAATTCGAACGGCAGGTCGGCACGGGCCACCTCGTCCTCCTGCGCCAGGGGTCGTCCGGCCAGAGCCTGCTCCATGTAACGCCGCGGGTCGCGCAGGCGCACCTGGCGCAGCACGCGGTGGGCAAAGCTGAGCTTGCTGTGGGCGCCGGCACCAATACCCAGGTAGTCGCCAAACTGCCAGTAGTTCAGGTTGTGCTTGCAGCGGTGGTTGGCGCGGGCGTAGGCCGAGACCTCGTAGCGCTCCATGCCCGCGTCACCCACCCGCTCGGTGATGCGGTCCAGCATGGCGTAGGCCTCATCGTCCTCCGGCACCGTGGGCGGGTACTTGGCGAAGTAGGTGTTGGGCTCGATGGTGAGGTGGTAGATGGAGATGTGGGGCGGCGCGAACTGCAACGCCGTGTCCAGGTCTTGATCCAGTTGCGTCAGGGTCTGACCCGGCAGGGCGTACATGATGTCCAGGTTGAAGGTGTCGAAGGCCTTGGCCGCCTCCTCCACCGCCGCCAGAGCTTGGGCACGGTCGTGCACGCGGCCCAGAGCCTTCAGGTGATCATCGTTGAAGCTCTGCACACCGATGGACAGGCGCGTGACGCCGGCATCGCGGTAGGCGCGGAAGCGGTCTTTCTCAAACGTGCCGGGATTGGCCTCCAGCGTGATCTCGCAGTCGGCCTCCAGGCGCAGGCGGGCGCGGATGTCGCCCAGCAGGCGATCAATGCTGCTTGGGGCGAACAGGCTGGGCGTGCCGCCGCCGATGAAAATGCTGTGGATGCCGCGCCCCCAGATCAGCGGCAGGGCGCTTTCCAGGTCGGCTACCACGGCATCCAGGTAGCGTTGCTCCGGTAGCTCGTTGGGTTGCTCGTGCGAATTGAAATCGCAGTAGGGGCACTTCTTCAGGCACCACGGCAGGTGCACGTACAGCGACAGGGGCGGCAGCGCCGCCAGATGCAGCGTGCCGGGGCGCATGTAGTGTGTGACGTCGCGCTGCACCACGGGCTCGTTGCCCGGCGCGTCCGACGGGGTGATGGGGATCATGGGCTCAGCCCGCCGCCGCCAGGCCCAGCCAGTGTTCGCGGATCAGGGCGGCAATGGCCTGGGCGGACTTGCCGCGGTGGCTGTTGGCGTTCTTCACCTCGATGGGCAGCTGGGCAAAGGTCTGGCCGAACTGGGGAATCCACATCACCGGGTCGAAGCCAAAGCCGTTGCTGCCCATTGGCTCGCGGGCAATCTCGCCCACCACGCGGCCCACGGCAATCAGCGGCTCGGGGTCGTCGGCGCTGCGCACCGCCACCAGGGTGCTGACCATGGCGGCGCGGCGGTTGTCCACGGCCTGCATCTGCTCCAGCAGGGCGCGCACGTTGTTGGCGTCGCCCTTCTCGTAGCCGAACTGCGTGGCGTAGTAGGCAGTGTCCACGCCGGGCAGGCCGCCAAAGGCGTCCACGCACAGGCCGGCATCATCCGCCAGCGCAGGCAGACCGGTGTGGTGTGCCGCGTTGCGCGCCTTGGCCAGCGCGTTTTCGACAAAGGTGCGGTGCGGCTCCGGCGCCTCGGGCACGCCCAGGCTGCCCTGGGTGATCAGGGTGCAGCCCAGCGGCTGCAGCATGGCCTGCAGCTCCTTGAGCTTGCCCTGGTTGTTGGAGGCGAGAACGATTTTCATATTTTTGCGGGTCAGACCACTCGCGTCAGCGATGTGCTCTGACCCCAACTGTTTAAGTGTTTTTGGCTTTTAGCCCTCGTGGGATAAGCGTAGGCAGCTATTATTTCGATAGCGATTCGCGCTGCAAATTCATCAGCTCGGTGATGCCCTTGTCGGCCAGGCCGAGCAAAATGTCCATCTCGGCGCGGGTGAAGGCCACACCCTCGGCCGTGCCCTGCACCTCCACGAAATGACCGGCGCCGGTCATCACCACGTTCATGTCGGTGTCGCAGGCGGAGTCTTCCACGTACTCCAGGTCCAGCAACGGCGTGCCTTCCACGATGCCCACGGAGATGGCGGCCACCTGTGCGGTGATGGGCGACTCAGTGATCTTGCCGGCGGCCAGCAGTCCGTTCACGGCGTCCTGCGCCGCGACGAAGGCACCGGTGATGGCGGCGGTACGGGTGCCACCGTCGGCCTGGAGCACATCGCAGTCGAGCTGGATGGTGCGTTCGCCGAGCTTTTGCAGGTCGAACACGGCGCGCAGGGAGCGACCGATCAGGCGCTGAATCTCTTGCGTGCGCCCGCTTTGCTTGCCGCGAGCGGCCTCGCGGTCGCTGCGGGTGTGGGTGGCGCGGGGCAGCATGCCGTATTCGGCGGTTACCCAGCCCTCGCCGCTGCCGCGCTTGTGCGGCGGCACGCGCTCTTCCACCGAGGCGGTGCACAGCACCTTGGTGTTGCCGAACTCGATCAGCACCGAGCCCTCGGCGTGCATGGTGTAGCCACGGGTGATGCGCACCGGGCGCAGTTGGTCGGCGGCGCGGGCCTGGGAGCGGACAAAAGCGGTCATGGAAAGGGTTCCTGAAATGAATGGCAAAAAGAGGCCGCCCACCGCGCGCGGTGGGCGGGCCGCGTCAGCCCTTGCGGGATGAGGCGGAGCGGCGGATGGCTTCGTTGATCTCGGCAATGGAGCGCTCGATGGCCTCATCGTCCAGATCATCCACGCCGGAATCCAGCCAGCCGGCCTGCACCGTGGAGGCAAACACGCCGTCGTCGATGCTTTCGGTGGAGATGGTGCCGCGGGTGGACTCGAAAGTGTCGGGGGTTTCCCACTCCATGGCGATCACGGTCACGTTGTCGCTGTGGGCACCGGCCTTGAGCAGGGCCCGCTCCACCAGTTCCGGCACGGCGGAGCCCACCTGCTTCTGGCCCAGTTGCAGCACGATCTCGGTATCGTCCAGGCTGCCCCACAGGCCGTCGGAACACAGCAGTATCTTGTCGCCCTGCTGCAGGGGCACCGGGCCGGTCACCTCGAACACCGGCTTGGTCGGGGAGCCCAGGCAGGTGTAGAGCACGTTGCGGTTGATATTGCTCGGCAGCGCCGGCATGAGCTTGGCATCCTGGCGTTGCTCGATGTAGGAGTGGTCGCGCGTGCGGGCCAAAAGCTCGCTGTGGCGCACGAAGTACAGGCGCGAATCGCCGCAGTGCACCCAGTGGGCCACGCCGTTTTGCACGATGGCCGCCACCAAAGTGGTGCGCGGCGTATCCATCAGGTGCTTCTCGGCGGCATAGCGCAGGATCTGGCGGTGCGCGGTCATGATGGCCATGTTGAAGAAGGCCGGCACATCCGCGATCTCGGGCGTGGCGTCCTTCTGGTACAGGGCCGAGATGGTCTGCAGCACGATCTGCGCCGCCACCTCACCTTCGGGATGGCCGCCCATGCCGTCCGCCAGCAGGAACAAGCCCGAGGCCTTGGTGTAGCAGTACCCCATGCGGTCTTCGTTCTTCTCGCGCCCGCCCTTGCGGCTGATCTGGAACACGGAAAACTTCATCGCGGCTTGCCTCCGGCGTTCACGGGTCCCAGCACGCTCTTCTTGGCGTCGGACACGATGGTGTCGAACTGCATGCGCATCTTCTCGCCCACGCTGAGCTTGGTGTAGCGGCGCTCGCCCTCGCGGCTCAGCTCCTTCTGCAGGGCAAAAACCGACTGCGGGCGCGACAGCGGATCGAGCGACATGCACCACTCCACCACCTCGATCAGGTTGTCGGAGTAGACGCCGCGCAAGCGCGCCAGGGCGACCGCAATGCGGTCCTTCTCCAGGCGCTGCGGCGCCTCGTTGGGTGGGTAGCCCTGCATGCAGGCGTAGATGCAGGCGCCAATGGCGTAGATGTCGGTCCAAGGGCCCATGGAGGCGTCGCGCCGGTACATCTCGGGCGCGGCGAAGCCGGGCGTGTACATGGGGCGGATGAAGTTGCCTTCCTTGCTCAGCACCTCGCGCGCGGCGCCGAAGTCGATCAGCACGGAACGGTTGTCGTCGGTGATGAAGATGTTGGCCGGCTTGATGTCCAGGTGCAGCATCTTGTGTTGGTGCACGATGCGCAGCCCGCGCAGAATCTCGTCGAACAGCGAGCGGATCGTGGACTCGCGGAACACCTTGCTCTGCTTGAGGTCGCGCGCGGTCACGATGAAGTCCTGCAGGGCCGCGCCCTCCAGGTAGTTCATGACCATGTAGACGGTCTCGTTCTCGCGGAAGAAGTTGAGCACGCTGACCACCGAGGGGTGGGATATCTGCGCCAGCGAGCGCCCCTCTTCAAAGAAACTCTTCAGACCCAGGCGGTACAGCGACAATTTTTCGGGCTGCACCTGGGGCAGCAGCTCGCCCGGCGCGCGGGTAGCCAGTGAGCTGGGAAGATACTCCTTGACCGCCACCTGCTGGCCCTCGGGGTCCAGTGCCAAGTACACCAGACCAAACCCCCCGGCGGCGACCTTGCGAATGATGCGGTAGCCGCCAATGATCGTGTCCGGAGGGAGAGGGGCTGGCTTGACCTTGGACATAAATTAAGGGTTGATCGCTCGTCTGATCCATCTGAACCGGGTTATTCTCGGGCTCGTTTCACGAACCGGAAATACGCAATGTCAGTTTACAGCATGACAGGTTACGCCAGTGTGCAAAGCAGCATGGCGCCTGCCTCCGCCGCGACCGAAAGCAAGGCCCCCGTCGGCCAGTTGGGTCTGGAAATCCGCTCCGTCAACAGCCGCTTCCTGGACCTGAGCTTTCGCCTGCCGGAGGACCTGCGCCAGTTCGAACCCGGCCTGCGCGACCTGTTGGTGGGCCGGCTCAAGCGCGGCAAGGTGGAGGTCCGCGCATACATCGAAGCCGGCGCCGCTGCCGGCGTGGCCGACCCCTCACCCAAACTGCTGCAGCGCCTCAACGCCGTGCAGGACAGCGTGCGTGCCTGGCTGCCATCGGCCAACCCGCTGAGCGTGGCCGACGTGATCCGCCTGTGCGCCGCCGAGCAGGCTGGCGCCCAGGACTGGAGCGCCGAGGTGCTGCCGCTGGCCAACCAGGCCCTGCAAGCCCTGCTGGCGGCCCGCCAGCGCGAGGGCGAACGCCTGGCGACCATGCTGCTGGATCACATCCGCCAGCTGCGCGCGCTGGCCCAGCAGGCCGTTCCCCTGGTACCCCAGTTGGTGGAGCAAAACCGCCAGAAATTCCTGGCCCGCTGGAAGGAGGCCATGGCCCTGGCCGACGGCGCCACACTGCCCGAAGCCGCGCAGGACCGCGCCCTGACCGAGGCCACCGCCTTTGCCATCCGCATCGACGTGGCTGAAGAGGTCACCCGCCTGGGCTCGCACCTGGACGAACTGGAGCGTCTGATCAAAAAGGGCGGCGAGATCGGCAAGCGCCTGGACTTTTTGATACAAGAGTTACACCGGGAAGCAAACACCCTGGGTTCCAAGTCCGCAGCCCTGGAGCTGACCCGCATCTCCGTGGACATGAAGGTGCTGATCGAGCAGATGCGCGAACAGGTGCAGAACATAGAATAGCGCATGGACTACCCCGGAAACCTCTTTGTCGTGGCCGCCCCCAGCGGGGCCGGCAAATCCAGCCTGGTCAAGGCGCTGCTGGAACTGGACTCGCATGTGCAGCCCTCGGTCTCGCACACCACGCGCGCGCCACGCGGCCAGGAAAAGCACGGCCGGGAGTATTTCTTTGTGTCCGAGCAGGAATTCGACGCCATGGTGGCCGCCGACGGCTTTCTGGAATGGGCCCATGTGCACAACCACCGCTATGGCACCTCACGGAAAGCCATCGAGGAACGCATGGCCATGGGCGCGGATGTGATCCTGGAGATCGACTACCAGGGTGCCATCCAGGTGAAGAAGATCTTTGCCAATGCCATCACCATCTTCATCCTGCCCCCCAGTTGGGAAGAGCTTCGCTCGCGCCTGGAGCGCCGCGGCGAGGACGCGCCCGAGGTCATCGACGTGCGCATGAAAAACGCCGCCGTGGAGGTGGCACAGGCCGATAAATTCGACTTCGTTATAATCAACGAGTTGTTTGACCGTGCGCTGTTCGACCTGAAAGCCATCGTCCATTCCCAACGGCTCAAGTTTGCGGCGCAGCGTCGTGCCCGAGCCGAAACCTTCAGAGCCCTGCTCATCCCCTAGTCCGTCGGAGAATTCCATGGCCCGTATTACCGTAGAAGACTGCCTGCAGCAGATCCCCAACCGTTTCCAACTGGTGCTGGCTGCCACCTACCGCGCCCGCATGCTCAACCAGGGTCATACCCCCAAGATCGAGAGCAAGAACAAGGCCGGCGTGACCGCCCTACGCGAAATCGCCGCCGGCAAGATCGGCCTGGAAATGCTGAAGAAAGTCCCGCTCTGACCAGCCTCGACTGCTGAAAGCACCGCTCGCGGTGCTTTTTTTTGTCCTTTTTTTGCCCCTCGGCGCGAATTTATTGGTCGCGCGCTACATTTGAGCTATGGGTACCTCCGTCCAACAACCGCCCCGCAAGGATGCTGCCAGCACCAATCCGGCCGAGGAACCGCACCCCGCCGCCATCAATGCCGCCGCAGCCAGCTTTGCGGCGCTCACCTCCAAGCTTGACTACCTGAGCCCTGAAGACCTGGAAAAGGTCCGCCAGGCCTACCGTTTTGCCGACGAGGCGCATCTGGGGCAGTTGCGCAACAGCGGCGAGCCCTACATCACCCACCCCATCGCCGTGGCCGCGCAGTGCGCCGACTGGAAGCTCGACGCGCAGGCACTCATGGCCGCCCTGCTGCACGATGCCATGGAGGACTGTGGCGTCACCAAGGTGGAGCTGATCGAGCGTTTTGGCGCACCGGTGGCCGAGCTGGTGGATGGCCTGACCAAGCTGGACAAGCTGCAGTTCAACACCCGCGAGGAAGGCCAGGCCGAATCCTTTCGCAAAATGCTGCTGGCCATGGCGCGCGACGTGCGCGTCATCCTCATCAAGCTGGCCGACCGCTCGCACAATATGCGCACGCTGTCGGACATGCCGCGCAGCAAGTGGGGCCGCATTGCCTCCGAGACGCTGGAAATCTACGCCCCCATCGCCCACCGCCTGGGCCTGAACCAGACCTACCGCGAGCTGCAGGATCTGTCGTTCCGCCACCTCAAGCCCTGGCGCTACGTCACCTTGGGCAAGGCCGTGGCCAAGGCCCGCAGCCGCCGCCGCGACCTGATCCAGAAAGTACAAAAGGAAGTCGAGACCGCCCTGGCCCAAGCCGGCCTCCAGGCGCGCATTGCCGGGCGGGAAAAGACGCTGTACTCCATCTACAAGAAGATGGACCAAAAGCACCTGAGCTTTGCCCAGGTGACCGATATCTATGGTTTTCGCGTCATCGTGCCGCAGGTCATTGACTGCTACACCGCGCTGGGTGTGCTGCACCAACTCTACAAACCGTTGCCTGGCAAGTTCAAGGACCACATCGCCATTGCCAAGCTCAATGGCTACCAGTCCCTGCACACCACGCTGGTCGGGCCGGCCGGGGTGAACGTGGAATTCCAGTTCCGCACCGAGGCCATGCACTTGGTGGCCGAATCCGGCGTGGCTGCGCACTGGCTGTACAAGGCCGACCACCCCGGCGAGGCTGGCGCCGAGCGCCTGGGGGCGAAGTGGCTGCAGTCGCTGCTGGACATCCAGGACGAAACGCGCGATGCCGCCGAGTTCTGGGACCACGTCAAGGTGGACCTGTTCCCCGATGCCGTCTACGTGTTCACGCCCAAGAGCCAGATCATGGCCATGCCGCGTGGCGCCACGGTGGTGGACTTTGCCTATGCCATCCACAGCAATGTGGGCGACCGCACGGTGGCCGCGCGCATCAACGGCGAACAGGTGCCGCTGCGCACCGAACTCAAAAACGGCGACGTAGTGGAGGTGGTGACAGAGGCCGCCGCCACGCCCAACCCGGCCTGGCTGGGCTTTGTGCGCACCGGGCGGGCGCGTTCCAAAATCCGCCACCACCTCAAGACCATGGCACACACCGAGTCCGAGGAACTGGGCGAGAAGCTGCTGACCCAGGCCCTGCGCGCCGAGGGCATTGACCGCTTCCCCGAACGCGACCCGGTCTTTGACCCGATCTGGGATAAGCTGCTGCGCTTTACCGGCAACAAGAACCGCCAGGAACTGCTCACCGACATCGGCCTGGGCAAGCGCATCGCCCACATCGTGGCCAAGCGCCTGGTGCACCTGCTGGCGGACAGCGGCCAGCGTCCCGACGCCCTGCTGCTCACCCGTGAGCGCTTCACCGCCCACGAATCCACCTCGCAGGGCTCCATCACGCTGGACGGCAGCGAAAACGCTTCCGTGCAATTTGCTCGCTGCTGCCGACCCATTCCGGGCGACGAGATCGTGGGCTATCTGGGACGTGGTGAAGGCCTGGTGGTGCACATGCACGACTGCCCGGTGGCCAAGAAGCTGCAACACAAGGACGCCGAACGCTTCATCACCGTGGAATGGTCGGACGAGCCAGTGCGCAGCTTCGAGACCGGTTTGGTGGTCACTGCCAAGAACGGAAAGGGCGTGCTGGCCAAGGTAGCCGCTGCGCTGGCCGCCGCGGAGGCAGACATCGTGCACATCGACATGGGCCACGAGGCCACGCAGGACGATGTGGAGTTCCGTTTTGTCATTGGCGTGCGAGACGCCGCCCACCTGGCCGTGGTACTGCGCAACCTCAACCGCACGGCATCCGTCATGCGCGCCGAGCGACGCCGGGTGGCCGTTACGGCCTAGGTGTCGGCCTGTGGATCGGGTGCGGGGTAGCGGACCTCCAGTACCTCGATCTCCTCCACCTTGCCTGGCATCACCAGCTTGAGCACGTCGCCGGTGCGCGCCTTCAACAGCGTGCGGGCGATGGGTGAAATCCAGCTCACCTCGCCCTTGGCGCTATTGGCCTCGTCAATGCCGGTGATGGTCACCGTGCGCTCCAGCCCCGCCTCGTCGGCGTAGGTGACCGTGGCGCCAAAGAAGATCTGGTCATTGCCATGGTGCATCGAAGGGTTGGCGATCTCTGCAATCTCGATGCGCTTGGTCAGGAAGCGGATGCGCCGGTCGATCTCGCGCAGGCGCTTCTTGCCGTACAGGTAGTCGCCGTTTTCGGAGCGGTCGCCATTGCTGGCCGCCCAGTGCACCACCTCGACGATCTTGGGGCGTTCAACGTCGATCAGGTCCAGCAGCTCGCCACGCATCGCGGCGTAGCCCTGGGGCGTCATGTAGTTCTTGCCGCCGGCCGGAATGGGGGGCAGTTGCGGATCGTCGTCGTCCGCATTGTCCGATTCTTTGGTGAAGGCCTTGTTCATGGGTCAACCATATCAGGGATCGGCAAATGAAAAAGCCCTGAAACATTGCTGTTTCAGGGCTATCCATTTTGGTGCGGCTGGCAGGAATCGAACCCACGACCCCTTGGTTCGTAGTTTTGCAGTCGCTCGTAAGACATTGATTTTTAAGGGGTTTTGCCGTTCGTTCCAACAATTATTGCACTGTCTTGCACAGATTCTAAGGAGCCACTCCCCCAAAATTCCCCCCATCAACGTGAAGGTAACCGGCCAGTGCAGCACTATCTCGCAAGCCGGCTCGACGGACGGGTTGGGCACCGGTAAGACTCACTTGGACATACCCGCAAGAACTTTTCCAACCAGTGCGGTCGTTACACCGCTCCGGCGCTCAGCGTAGCGGCCTAACGGAGTTGAGGTGCCTGCGCGGCTTATCGCACAGGTCGCCTCGAACGCAGGGTTATAAGCGGGAAACTTCACTTCGCCCTATATGGAATTGATGATTGCTCTACTCTGAGCCAATACTCAATATTCCCGGAATCTGTTTGCCAAGCGCTCTCTACCTTGCGAACGAAGGCAGACATTGATCTAAACGCCAAGTCTTGATCTCTCATGGGGCCAACGTGGATGGCTTTGATGCAGTCCAATGATATGGGCACTTCCAAGCACGGGGTGAGCTTGTCGCCGTTAGGTGTGTATGTAATTGAGTCATCACCTTCCTCCCGTCTGGTTATCACCCGAACCTCTTGCTCCTCCGAAAAACCTTCATCTTTGAAAGTCGCGGCAAGTTCAATTAGGTCGCCAAGGGAGTCGATGCTTGCGACTCCTACGCATCCCTCACTACGCCCCATGTCTTGGCTAATATCTGTGATGGCTGTCGTCACCGCTGCAATGGCTCTGCCAGCCTTGTCTATGGGGTCGTAGATGCAAGGGCGCAACGGAGAGACGCATTTCCCCAATTGCTGCTCATCAAACTCTATAGCGTAGTTACCATACGCACGCCATTGACTCAGGAGATTCCCAACACGGCCAAGTGAGAAAACATAAATGGGCTCTGAATCAATACCGTAGCTCACTGTGTCACCAAATGCATCTCCGATGTAGTCGATAGCTTTGTTTTTGTAATCGTTATTCGCGAATAACCCTGGAATTGGAGTCTTCAACGCATTGCCTAACCTACTAATCCCATCATGCAGCTCTTGAGAGTCATTGAGGAAGCGAATGTCCGTAAACCTCAACTTCTGGTTGAGCAATATCGAATGGACGGCATGCACATGTGTGTAATGGAATAGCGGCATAGCGTAGTACTCAGAGCTAATAATCGGGATAGGAAGAAGCCTCACGGCCCCTCCCTCCCACACCACCGGACATACGGGTCACGTATCCGGCGGTTCCTTGAAACTGCGTTGATCTCACGCTGCCCTGGCCGGTGCCAAATCGGGCAG